>CDYE01001425.1_pt1 | contig 46272 bp, 80 predicted proteins | sample 557661 | NCBI WGS metagenome assembly CDYE01 (sample SAMEA3182080, study PRJEB8094) | gut metagenome | biome: human; feature: gut; material: Stool; isolation source: human stools | place: Canada | collected 2012-11-08
TATTACAATAAAATAGCTATAAAATATATGTTAAATATATTATTTTATATTGTCAATATGATAAAATAAAATACCTTTGCGTCGATAATTTAATGTTTAACAAATAATACGTCATTAAAATGAGTAAAGATTTTAATTATTTTCGCATTAAGATGGCATACAAGGGCACAAATGATTTAGGTGCTATTGTTCCCATCAAATCAGAAGATCTGGTAATGGCTACATGCTATACCGAAGCAGAACAAATCGCTTATAAGTTGGCTGAAGGAAAAGATGAGTTTGGTGATGTGGATATAGAAATTGTTCGCACCAAAATTTCAGAAGTTGCTTATAACGATACATTTGCTACTGATACTGAACTAATTTGTGGATTAATATCCTATTTTTTTGAAGAAAGTGAAGATACAGAAGTTGGGTTGTATCAAGTATCTCTTGTTTATTATGATGTGGATGAAAAGACTGGTAAAACCAAAAGCTCCAACAGTACAATTTATGTACCGGCTTATTCTTCATCTGAAGCGATAGAGAATATTCGCACTTACTTAAAACGGGCTGGGGAAACACGTGAATATACTATTCGCAATGTCAAATATGACAAAGCACAATCGGTCATGGTTACACCTGAAACTCATCAAAACAATATTAGGGTATAATGGCTTCTCCTAAGGGAACCGGGAAAATTGTAAATATCAAATGTACAGAAGTCTCACTCCCGGAATTTCCTAATATCCTTTTTGGAACTCATTTTGATGGTAGCAGAATTTTTGATGCTACATATTATCTCCAATCTAAAGACCCCGACAATAAATTAAGCATAGAAGACTTCTTTCATAAGTTTGATTTCCAAATCAAGGCTATTGCAGAAACTTACAAGTTGCCTTTAGAGAAATTGGTATCAATCAACACGGAGGGGCATCAATTGATTGACGGATGTTTATGCTATCCGTTTTTATCTTATGTTGATCCGCAATTCTGCGCATATATCAATGAAATAATAGACGAGATGTTTGTTACTGGAGTTGTTGTGTCAGATACACATTTAATTTCGTTGGTAAAGAAAAGGCTTCCTCCAGAATTGCTCAAACAAATTTGGGATGGCAGAGAAGATTTTTCGTAAACCCAAAGCTGTCTTAATATTCAATCGCAGAAAAACATTGGCTCTTATGGCTGCTTCAGTAAATGAGGCTGCTAAAATCAGTGGTCTAAAGCCTGGAAATATTTCTAAGGCTTGTGTTGGTACACTGATTTCCAATGGTATGTATTATTTTAGATACATAGGCAGCGATGTTGAAATAGAATTATCAGATATAGGTTCGTTGAAGTTAGAGGAATATGATAAATTATGTGGTATCGAACGTCAAACATATCCTACTATGGCAATGAATCGTAAAAATTGGAAATATAATAAAAACAATAGAACGTATGAAAGTAAAAGTTTATAGTACATCAAAACATCCATTGCCTCAATACGCAACTAAGCAATCAGCAGGACTGGACCTAAGAGCAAATATTGATGCTCCCATTACTATTAATCCTAGAGAACGTGTATTGATTCCAACAGGATTACACATACAACTTCCAGAAGGTTTTGAAGCAAGAATTCAGCCTAGAAGTGGATTGGCCCTTAAAAAAGGAATCACTTGTCTTAATTCTCCTGGATGTGTGGATGCCGACTATCGAGGTGATATAGGTGTAATTCTTATTAATCATGGAACAGAGCCGTTTACTGTTAATGATGGAGAACGAATTGCTCAAATGATCATCTCTAAATATGAGCAGGCAGAATGGGAGTCTGTTTCTTCAATCGAAGATTTAGAAGCCACAGAACGCGGTGAACAAGGGTTTGGGCATTCTGGAATAAAATAAGGAATGTGGGGTACGTTTCATGTGCCCCATTATTTAATCTACAAATATTATAGGATATGGAGCTTAATTTTACAGTTGAAACAAAAGATGTGTTGCTCGATATGATTAAGCGGCACAATAAAATGTATCGTATGGGTACTCCGGAAATTTCAGATGCGGAGTATGATGCAGAAATAGAGCTATTAAAAACACTTGATCCAAATAATGAATGGTTCAAACATACCGAACCCGCTTTTGTGTCTGAAACTCGAAAACGGACTTTGCCAATCCAAATGAAATCTTTAAATAAAGTAAAGGATATATCAGAACTGAAAAAATGGTATATGTCTTTAGGGTTGAAAGGAAATGCAGGCGTTATATGTATGCCTAAGCTGGACGGGCTTTCTCTACTATACAATGAATTAACAGGGGAGGCATATTCTCGTGGAGGGGTAGAAAATGAAGGTCAAGATTGTACTAACCATTATCAAGCATCTACTCAATGCTATAACCCAACTAGCAGTTTTCATTATACTTTTGGAGAATTTATCATCAATAGAAGTGATTGGGAGCGGCACTTTCAAGGAAAGCGTTCTAAATTCACAGGAGATATTTTTAAATCACCGCGTAATACAGCTGCCGGTCTTTTAAATAGAGATGAGCCATGTGATTATCTTGAACACGCTTCTTTCTTTAGATATGGAGTGGATGAGGGTTCCCTACATGATTATAATAACTTTCATAGTCTGATAGAAACAATTTGTCATATTTATCAACAAGAGCATCTTTACCATTTCGCTTTTGTAGATGAGCTGAATGAAGAACTACTGATGAATTTATTCAAAGAGTGGAGTAAGATATATCCAATTGACGGTATTGTAATCTATGTTGATGATTTGCGCTTATGGGAAGTTATTGGTAGACATCAAACATCTGGAAATCCATTGTATGCTATTGCCTATAAACATCCGGATTTTACAGAATCTTTTGAGACTACGGTTAAGGATATTGTATGGAAAGTCAGCAAGGCTGGTGCCCTTAAACCTGTGGTCAATATTGAAATGGTTGATACAGGAGATTGTAACATGGAGAATCCTACTGGATACAATGCTGGCTGGATTAATGACCATGAAATTGCGAAGGGAGCCGAAATATTAGTTACCCGTTCTGGAGGGGTAATTCCCAAGATTCTGTCAACTCTTACTCCAGCAACACAAGAAGAACAAGAAAAATTATGGGATGAAATGTCAGAGTGTCCTCATTGCGGTTCACCGACTATGTGGAATGAGAATCATATAGAATTGTGTTGTACTAATCCTAATTGTCCAGGTATTCAATTAGCCAAAATTATATTTTTCTATTTGACATGTGGGGCTGAAAATATGGGAGAAGAAACATTGTCCAAAATATTCAATGCGGGCTTTACTTCTATATCGGCGATTCTTAACATCACTTTTAGCGATCTGATAAAAATAGAAGGGTTTGGAGACAGTATTTCAAATATTATACTGGAGAATAACAAAAAAATCATGCAGGGGGTTGATTTGGCAACTTTAATGCAAGCCAGCGATTGTTTTAAAGGAATCGGAAAAATAAAAGCCCAAAAAATATTGGGTGAAATGGATGATGAGGACTTATGCTCGTTCTGTCAAGGATGGTATATCAATCACGAACCAGATATTCAAAGTGAAGACTTTAAAAATTATCCTATAACTGTACAAAACTTATTGTTGGGGTATTTCCCGTTTATGACATTCTTAGAGGAAACCAAAATACCTTACAAATTACTTAAACAGACCACTGTGCTAGAAGGTAAATGCAAAGGTTTGTCTATCTGTGTGTCGGGATTTCGAGATAGTAATCTTGAAGCACTAATTACTAATGAAGGAGGAAGAATTGTTAGTGGGGTGTCTAAAAAAACAACACATTTGGTGGTGAAGGATAAATCTGCCAACTCATCAAAAATATCCAAGGCCCGATTATTTGGAATACCAATTTTATCTATTGAAGAATTCTATATGATTTTAAATGGTTAAATAATTGTATTATAGATTGTTAGCGATTAATATTAATTTAAATTGATATTAATCGCTTCTAAATTTGCATAATTGAGTGTAATGTCATATTTTTGCATCTAGTAAATAAGTTGATATAATTATGGCAAAGAAGAATCAGTTAACCAAAAGTGATTATCTTCCTATGGAGGAATACAAGAAATTGCTACATTTGCTTCATAAGGATCGGCAATATTTATGGGAACTATATGCTCGACTGGCATTCTGTACTGCACTACGAGTATCAGATGTATTGTCTTTAACATGGGCTGACATTCTCTATAAAGGTTCATTGACGAAAATTGAGAAGAAAACTGGAAAAGTGCGAAAAATCCCATTTAATTTAAGTATTCAAACGAGAATAGAGGAACTTTATATTTTGCTTAAACGTCCTAATCCAAATGAACTAATATTCAAAAGCAAATTTACAGGAGTATCTGTTTCTTCACAATATCTTAATCGGATAATGAAAGAATGGAAGGCTAAATATAAATTGGATATAGAGAATTTTTCTACACATACTTTTAGAAAAACATTTGGACGATATGTTTATGATACAAGCGAAAACAAGTCGGAAGCACTGTTGCTATTGAACAGGATATTCAATCACTCTAACATTGAGATAACCAAGATATACATCTGCATTAGAGAAGATGAAATAAATTCTATATTCGATTCTATCCGGCTATAACTTCTTCTCTACATCTTACATTTTGAATTGCACGACATGTGCCCCTATCTTTATTCCTTTATCGGATAAATAAAACTGATCATGTTTATACAACAAAAGAGGGGGCTGTCTGTATCCCCACCTACCATTATTACTTGTGAATTATGTAATACGCTGGAGAATCTGGATGAGTGTAACCCTCCAGGAGAAATCTTGCGTATTATGAATAAACGAAATGTTTGTTCTAACTGTGCTTTCTGGATGGATAAAATAGCTCATCCGGATATAGGTAATGAAGTTATTGGTTCTCATTATTATATTGTATATCCATTTGTAAAACGACCCAATAACGTTATTAAAGGTTCTGAAGGCAAAGAATTTTATATTCGGCGATTTGATGGAACACTAATCAAATCCAATAATATATGGCATCAAGGTGAAATCCCTGAACATTTTAGAAAACAATTGCCGGATACAGCCAATTTTCTATCGTTGATAACTTATACCAAATTATCTAATGACTCTCATAAATGTCAGGCTAAAGGATGCTGGGATCGGTATAATTGTCTTAGGTATAATTTATCTTGTGAACGAGACGGACCTTTCAATAAGATTCCAGCCAATTATACTATTGGTGATGAAAAATGTCCTTCATTTATAAATATAAACGAACTGAAACCCAATACTTAATATCGTAGATATAAGAATTTAATTAAAAATATCATCAATGATACCGTTATTAAAAAATGAGATGGATCAAATATGGGGCCAATTTGACCGTCAAAAATTTATATTAAATGACCCAATTCAAATAGTACATAAAATGCAGAGAATGCCTAATAAATCCATAGCTGATATTGAAATATGTGCAATATGGACAGCTATGGTTTCATGGGGACAACACATTCATATAATGTATTGCGCAGAGAAATTGATGAGCGTGTGTGAGTGGAAGCCAAGTGATTATATTAAATTTGGTGATTTTTATGATATTCCGGACGAATGTAATATTTATCGTACTCTTACGGGAAAAATATTTAAAGAAGTATGTCATCAACTTAGATGCTTCTACAGTAAAAACGATTCTATTCAGGAATATTTGAAAAAATATCCCATTTCACTTGATGATTTGCTACTCACGTTATGTAATTGGTGTGAACCGGCCCATCTTGGAAGCCCATATCGTAACTCTGCCTGTAAACGTATTAATATGCTATTGCGTTGGATGGTTCGTAAAGATGAAATAGATTTAGGAGTATGGCAAACTGGCTTAATTAAGCCGAAGAACCTATATGCTATTATGGACACCCATGTTGCACAACAAGCACAACGTATGGGACTTATATCTTATCCTAAAGAAAGCTGGAAGGCTGTTATGGAACTCACTCATGTTTACCGTCAATGGGATGCAGAGGACCCATTAAAATATGACTTTATATTAATGACAAAAAACTTGAAATAAAATGATTGTTATTCTTTTAATTATTGTATTGTCGCTTGTGTCAATTGCGGCTATAACCATTGTAGTTGCACAGAATACAGCCTGTAAAGATTGTCCTTTTAAACGGGCATGTGATGATTTGATGAGCCAACATCAACTTAACTTATGCCAGCAAAATAATATGCCAAGCCAAAATGAAGAGAAATAATAAATTGATGTATAACGAACTAATTTAATAAAAGTATGGATATAGAAAATAAAAACAGAGTTTCTGTAGAAGATATGAAGGCATGTTATGCTGAAAGATTCCCGTATGCACCCAATAATCAACGTGTAGGACGATTTGCAAAACAAATAGGTTTCCGTCTTACCAAACAGATGATTAAAGGGCAGATTATTAGTTTTTACATAAAAAATGATATAAGTAAATGAGTACGTTTTCCGACAAATTCGATAATCATTGGAAGTGCATACCATACGCAATGGCGACATTAACATCTAGCGATGGCTTTATGATTTTATTTCATCTGTTACGAAGAGGTTATACGGATGGAGATAAGACAACATGCGCCATATCCAACAAAGAACTGGCTGATGTTATGGGAACTTCTATTAGTTCAGTACGCCGGGCAATAGATACGTTGAAGCAACTTAATCTTATCAGTTGTTCTCAAAATAAAGGGGCACTTTGCACATTTTATGTAAATTGGAACGAGATACGAGCAATACATAAAGTAAGTTCTCAAATATCAGATAAAGGGTGGGTATATTTGCGAGGCTTGTGCTTAAATAGCGAGGTACGTCCAATATCAGCGATTCCATTGACCATATTGAACGATGTAGTTCGTCAATATCCACACACTTCGCTCAATATGAACACACCCTCGCTCAATATGAACACACCCTCGCTCAATATGAACACACCCTCGCTCAATATGAACACACCCTCGCTCAATATGAACACACCCTCGCAAATAGACGAAGAAAAAGGTGAAGACATAGAAGAACTATCTGAAAATATAATCAAAGAGCGATCTAACCTCGTTCAATATGAACAGGGGTCCGCTCAATATGAACGAGGGTGCGCTCAATATGAGCAGGGGTGTGTTCATATTGAACGAGGGTCCGCTCATATTGAACAACAGAATAAGATATATATAGATATAGAGAATAAAGAGAATCATAACGAACGAAGTGAGTTTAATAAAGAAACTGATATGAAGATTTTGGAATGGTTCAATTCTCGTGATTTATCTTTTCCAGATCTTTCTTCTTCTGATTTTGAAACCATCATTAACCTTCCAGATTTTGCCGATAATGATTTTGATATGGCAATAAGAGAAGTTTGGGGATATTTGCAATATAATGAAGACTCTCCAGATAATTACATTCCAGTTGAATATTTCAAAGATATTCTTTACCGTGCTTGGAATGATTTAAAAACTATAAATCCTGATTTCTCTCTTTCAGAACAAGACATGAAGAATATTTTTGGATTCGATGTTGAGATGCAAAATGGAGAACCTGTATGTTATATAACTCCCAGTAAAATTAAAAACATCAATCAATCTTCTTCATCTTCCAGAAGAATTAAACGGAAAGGAGTAGAGGACCGAATCTCCAGATTAATGTTTCTTGAATCTATCCGGCAAGTCGCCGAAAAAGATACGAACATGTTGACGGACTCAGAGTATGCAATATGGCTTATGATTGAGTTTGTGAAAGAACGGGAAAATAATCAGCAACCTCGTCCATCAGAAGTGACGAAAGCTGCTTATGAAGATTTGCTTAAGCGTTTCTCGAACGAATCGAAGGTGCCTGTAGAAGATTTGAGAACCCTATGGAAAGAACTTCCTCAAAAAAATACAGTAAAACTGCATCCTCAACAGTTGTCGGTCGATAAGATTATAAACTATAACGTGCAGGTAAATCAGGCAAGTGATGTGGAGGAACTTTATAACAAAAAGATGGCAGAACATCCATGAATCTTTCTGCCACTTTCCAGAATCCTTTTCTTTAGCCGACTTCGATTATCTTATTTCGGGTTCGGCTAAAAAATTTCTTCTAATCTCCATTTCTTCAGACAGTATTCTAATCGCATCTTTCTCTCTTCGGAAATAATTGCCTGCCAGATAACGTTTATTACTTGTTACAGTTTCTTTTTCCACATCTGAAGTAACTTGCATCTTATCTGTGATATACCAGTAGCGGTCTCCTTTAGATACTTTCATGTTCAAAGGCTCAATGCGTTTTAAAAAATGATTCCATGTCTTACCAACCTTAGCCAATTCTACATCCAGAGCTTTTCTTTGATAATCTGCTGGCTTGAAAGTTGTAAACGAGAAATCATCTATTTTTCCCAGATATTCGTTCATGCTGTATTTAACCGGTTCCCCTTTGATAACATAACAATACATAACGATGTCTCCAGAGGATTTATCTGCAAGTCTTACGACTCCATATCCTTCTTGACCTGTTTTATGGTTATGGAAGCATACTAAATCACATGATTTGGGAATATATTTATCGCTTATTAAGAAAAATGGGTTGCCAAATTCTTTTCCTTGTTTATCTAAAATTGAATAGAGGCGATTTAAGGCGTTTTCTCCGGCTGGGGTTATAATGTCTATAGGTATTGTTATTTTATCGAAATTAGGCGTGTTTCCGTCAATTCTGAGGCATATTAAAACAGTATTCACATTTCCTTCTTGTACCAAACCTATAGAATCGTTCCATTTTACTGCATCTCCAGCTCCAAATCCTTTGTCAAACCAGTTGGCAAATGTAGCGTAATCGAGAGATTCAGGATCGTCCGAATAACTGGAAGGTACATGCAGCTTAATATTATACTCTGTTTTGCAATAAGAACTGATTCCTTTAAAGTCTATCTCAGACTTATATTTTCTTTTTCTTAGAAAATGCTCTACTTGTTTTTTAGTTTTCATATTTGGATAAAATAATCAATTGTTAGGCAAATGTAATATGATTTTTTGATAAACGTCAATTTGGATATAAAAATTTAGCTTAATTACCACAAAACGAGACTGAAAAATAGGTAGCTGGAAAAAATCAGAAAACTTATATATTGAATTCTTATATCATTGTCAATTTGAATATATTGGCAAATAATTATTTCTCTGTATCGGAAAAATAAAGTTAACAAATTGATGCTGGGATGATTACAAAATATCAGCTTCCAGATTCAATATACTATAAAATTAATGTTAGAAACTGGAGATAAATTTATTGTATTGAATAACGTGGTCTGGAAGGGAATAGGCCTTTATACAATGATCGGCTTTTGAAAAAACGAGATTGAAAAATCAGGTCGGATTGTATATATGGTATTCGCTCCAGAGTTGACCGGCTCTCCCTTCTTTTTTTTGTGTTTTCAGTGGTTATGTATCTGTTAATCAGCTGTTTATATTGTTTCACTAATATACAAAAGTGAAACAAATGTACTTTTGTTCTTTGTTTTGCTTATTCTTTTGTTTTAGATGTTATTTTGAAATTATTACAAATTTGTTTCTTTGTGTATGTGATTTGTTCCCGTTCCTTTTTGCATCCAGGTAACAACATCTCGCGCGTGTATATGTGTGCGCATGTGTGTATGTGTGTCACGATTTGCCCTAATAAGTAACCACGCATACACGCGCGTGTGTTGGGGTGATTTATCTTGTTGATTTTCAGATATTTATAAGTAGTGTTATTTATTGTCTGTTTGTATGTTGCTGAAAATCAAATATTTATAAATTATTTTAGCTTTAAAATGAAAGTTTTTGCTAAAATACTTTGCAGTTCTAAATGTTTGCCATATCTTTGCATCGTCAAGTTAAGATAACGGCTACTTGATAAAGTGTTTACTTTCCGTTTTGGTTTTATCTGTAAACCTACAAAAAGCGAAAACCGCAAACAGATACGAGATAATAAACGTAATTAATAACCGTAAAAACAAGAAGTAAGAAACGGACAAAAGAAAGTAGTACATAAAAGCAAAAGGAGTGCGAAAGCAAAAGCAAAAGCGCACGCCCAGACATAAAACGGGATGTTTTGTGAACGGGAAAAGAATACCCATAACTGTAATGGTCAGTTATTAAAGATTGTCATGCAAACCGTCGCTGGCACTATGGGGGAGCTATATACATAAGTCTGCTACAAAAGCGTGCCATAGGTGCGTAGCTCCATGCAGCAAAAGGGAAAAGTGTGAACTTAGTGCCATAGTTGTGCCCAGTTGCCGACTGCATACCGAAAAACGGATGTTTACACAAAGGTGTGAAAATCTGCCCCTAATGCGAACTGAGAAAGATATATGCCCTTGCGTATATATGTAATCACCAACGCAACGCAGCCCTAACAGTGAAGAAGTGTATGCCAAAAGTGTGCTTTAACGGTAACGATGGAAATTACCTACCACATAGGCGAAAGCGTATGTAAAAAGCTGCAATTCAATCGGCTTGGTTGCAGCTGGTGAGCACTCATACACAGGGCGCACGGCTCCGTTGCGCTGTTAGTGACGGGCAAAAAGTTGTACATAGAGTGTGCTGGATAGGTGAATGTCCAGTATGCTCTGATTGGGCTTTAACGCAATCGAAAGCGTGTTAACGTTTTCGGTGGTGCGTTCCTATTTTGGTAGGTCGGGGTTCGATTCCCCGATTGCCTACAATGCGCTATTGCAGAAAATTCCTAAAAAACAGTAATCATGGGAACAATTAGTAGGTATAACAGTGTGCAATTTGAGAACTTAAACGCAAACGAGTTGGTAGGTGTAACTTTGGTGTATAAGAGTGTAAATCGTGACGGAGAAACGCATTATTCAGGACTGAATTTTGCCGGTGATGAGTACACGCCAAAGGATAAGACACAGGACGAGATTTTCCGCGTGTGGAAGAATGTGGTAGCTACGTTCTGGACTGTGAAAGCGGTGGAAGCCGGGTTGCGTGAAGACAATGGCGGTATTGCATCTAAACTGCGTAGCGGTACACCGTCTGAAATCATAGTACGCACAAGTGATTGCAAAGTGTCAAAGAAGTGGGATGTTGAGGGAAGTGTGTGGAGTCGTATCGGTTTGGTGCCTACAAAGAAAGACTTGGATTGTGCAGCGCGTGATTTTAAGAAGAAAATCCATGCTGCTACAAAAGCGTCTTTCGATGCTCTGAAATTCCGTTTGAACTTTGAAGAAGTAGCTGCGAAAGCTGCTGACTATTATGAAATCTTGGGAGTAAAACATGATGCTACGGAAGCGGAAATTAAAGCCGCATACAAACAAGCTGCAAAATCTGCGCACCCTGATGCCGGTGGTTCCAATGAAAAGATGCAAGAAGTGAATGCTGCATGGGAAGTTCTTGGTAATGCTCAAAAGCGTGCGGAATATGATGCGCGAATGGCTGCATAACTAAATACCTGGTAGGTCGTAACATACATAGCACGTCTGGAGGTGAATACAGGCGTGCTATTTTTATGGGTAAAACGAACGTGGAAGCGTAGCGTGCAAGAAGTGCGAGTCTTTGTTACCCGCTTTAATTGTGGCATGTGCTCTTAAAAGTGCGTGCCATTTTTGTATCCTGCAAAATATCAAAAAACATGAAGGAGCTGAAAGAACTGAAAGTTGGTGATTTTTTTAAGTTGAAACCAACCGGCAGAGTGTATGTGCGTGGAGAGTATGTGCGTTCATTGAAACGTTATTCGTACTATGATTTTGATGACGTGTGTAGAGAACATTTTGCTAAAGGGAGTAAACGTGTAATTGTAAATTTTGAATTTTAAATAACAAAACTGATAAGATATGAAACGAGCAAGAATCCAAAGAACGAGCGTGAAAATTATTTCTACCTCTTGTGCAAATATGACGTTTTATTTGCCTAAATCTCAAAATGTTACTGTGAAGCGAAAAACTGTGTATGATTTATTTAAAGCGTAAATAAATGAAGAAGCATATTGTGATATATAAGCGGAAAAAGTACATCAAAGTGGCTACTGCAATTGGTAGTAAATTCTATAGAATCTTGGTAGTTATATGCCTGTTGTTTTCCTGTATTGCGATAAATGCCAAAACTATACGGGTATTTACAGGAAACATACAGCGCGTGGAGAAGATTGTGAGGATAGATGGAAACACTTACTTCTTAACATTGAAAGATGGTACCATGTACCAACTGGAGGATGGGAAACAATATAGTATTGTGTTGGAGAATTGGAAATATTTCAAGTTTATAGCAATTGATGTGAAGGATAATGGCAAAAAAGAATGATATATCCAGTTTCTTCTACTATATGTGGAATTGCTGGGATGAGCACGAATGTGCTGTTGCTTTTGAAAAAGCCGAATGTGGATGGAGACATTTATGGAATAAGTATCGTGAATATAATAGTCAAAATGGTCATTATGGAGCGGTAGAAGAATTTTTTGCCAATTTGGATGACAGGAATCAGGACTTGCTTGTAGAGCGTGCACTGGAAATGTACAGCGGTAAAAAACGTATCAAATGAAAAAGCTATTCAAAATAATCGTAGGATGCGTTATTGTTGTACTAACATTAAAAGCATGCCACTTGAATTATGTGTGTGATGTAGTTGATAGTATTCCGAAAGAAATCCGGGAGCGCATAGTTACAGAGCATCCAGAATGTGCCGATATTGATTTGCTGGTAAAATTCTGGGAAACTAAAGGAGATTCTCTTGTTTCTGAAATTGTTCAAGAACAAATATATGACTGTGAACTTATCGAATATTTGAAACATCACCCTGAAGAGAACAATTAATATCAAGATAACAATGGAAACAAAAGTGTGTAAAGAGTGTGGCCAGAGTTTGCCCAGATCAAATTTTTCTAAAAATAAGGCAACCAAAGATGGGTTGGCAAACTATTGTAAGAAGTGTGACAAAGAAAGAAGGCGCAAATCTAGTGGCGGCATAACTCAACAAGGAGTAAAAGCTACTCTGAAAATGTCTGATTTTGATGACAACATGTTGTTTGCTGAATTGCGTAGACGTGGATATACTGGAGAACTTCGATATTCAAAAGTTATAAATGTATGAGTGTTAATGGCTACGTAAGTGGATATTATGCTACGGTTAAATTAACCTCCCTTTTAAGTGGTGGCGATGATACAGAACTTATATCGGAAATCATTAAAACTTTCCGTAGAATAAAAGATGTGCCGGAAAACCTTATAATTGCCATACTTGAATATCGCGGCTATACTGGTGAACTTAGATATTTTTACCCTACCGGACCACGGATTGTAAGAGATAAGAAAGGAACAACAAATTTAATATATTAAAGTGGAAGGATATGATACCAGAAATTATCGAACAAATGCGCAAAGAGTTATACGATACCAATTTGTGTATCTCTGATTTTGAGAAGTATGATTTGAAAGCTCTTGAAAATACCAATGAACCATTCTTTTGGTTAGTGCGCACACACGGAACACATCTGTGTTTTATTGGCCCCAGTGTAGAAAGCCTTTTTTCGTCAGAAAGTAACCGTTTTGCAATTATGAAAGATTCTCTTGCTATTATCGCAAGTATTGTTTATTGGGACGATTTGGACTATAATAAGTATTTTTATTGGGATGGAGCACAGCTTCAAAAAGTATCCAAGGATAAGATTGTTTCAATATTCAATAATATCTGGGGAAACCGGATACACCAACTTTCCATTCAATACCCCGAAGAATATGCAGCCATAAACATACCATTGGAGTTAAAAATGTCCCCGGAAATATCTAAATGTGTAGAAGAAGTCAAGAATATTGCTTCAGAATTGCAAGATTCAAGCTTTGAAGATTGTTTGAAAAGGCTACAAAAATGGGTGAGATGTGCCGTTTACCAACATATTGAAATATACGGTGATTTTGCGAAAAATAGCTTTGGATTTTCTGAGGTGGTAAATGGCGAGCGTAAAATTTGCGGCGGGATAATTATGTCCCCAAATGCGACTGAAAGACGTTGGAGCATTCATACATAAAACTATGGTAATATGAAGTATTCAGTAAATCCTAATCTCAATGCTGTTATGAATAGTATTGAAATACAATTATTATCCAAAGGAAAGGATAAACAAGAGAGTCTTCAAATTATTAAGAGGTATATAAAATCATTTCCTAAAGAACCGGATTATAACTTGGCGCAACATGGAGGTATGCTTGTTTCCCCTTATGATGTGAGAGAATTGAATATTAAATGCGGCTATAGTGCTGTTGTTCAAAATAAGTTCTCTGATGTGAGAGTCTGGAATGAATACTTACTGCGGGTAGGAAGAGTTGCCAAGGAACTTTTAAAAGAAAATAAACTATGAAAGTTATATCAGAAATTTCACTTCGAGATTTCAAATTTTGGAGTGGGGGTGAGGATCGGGCAAAGAACTGTACCGATGAACAACTGGATAAAATTGAATCCATAATGGAGAGTGATGCTCCTGAAAGTGGTTGGACCGATGATGATATAAATAATTTCTTTTGGTTTGACTTTGATACAATCGCAAATTGGCTTGGATATAAGGATGAAAAACATTTTGATGCAGGCGTTAGCGAAGATGATGTGGAAGAAGTACAAGATTGGTTTGACGGTATCACAGACACCAAAGATATGATTGATATAGCCAATCTTGATAGAAAAGACTATATTTCTACAGATGAAGATGGGGAAGAAGAATTTGATGAAGATCTTGTTTACTATGACTTTTCAAATTGGTGGAACAATATGGATGATATTGAACAAGTGAGAGAGTATCGTAAGCACAATTAAAGTGTCATAGTTCCGGGTTTTATTCCTGGAACACTAGATATATTAGTTGTTTCCATGTGCATGTTGTTCTACATGCTGTTGTTTGAAGGGGGGCGCGATCAGAATGTTGTTGTTCTGGTTGCGCCTTTTCCTTTAAAGTTAAAGCGAGTTAATATTCAAAAAGTGGACAACTATGGACACCATCAAAAACTATTCGATAATAAAAACAAAAGGAAATATGCAAAAGGAGTTGTTAGAAATAGAATTTCGTTACCATGACAGACCGATAGGTAGTTGTCCAGCCACTACTCGTAGTGAGACAATTACTATAGATATATTTGATACTTTGGAAGAAGCAGTCAAGGTCGGTAATGAAACGTTAAAGGTGTTGTCAGAGCATTTTCAAGTAAGAGCAGATGATCGCTTTAAAGTTAAAGGTTTATTTGGCACTCCAGATAGACTTGTAACAAATTGTTGCTATCCAACTAAAGGGATTGCATATTTTGCGAGGATTACTCCTCTGAAATTTAACGATCTCTCTGAAACTATAGCAGAGACATTTAAAGCATACGATAGATACAGGCAATATAGACATGAACAAGAAAATGATGAATAATATGGATGTACTAGTCTTAAATCACAAAAATAAAGTGTCCTTACAGGTGCAGCATGTAGATATTGGTAGTTCTATTGATTTGCATTTTCCAAACGAAAATCAATCATTGGATGCTTTTCAGAAACTTCGTGAAATAGGTGTAAGATGTTTCCATGCTGGTAAAAATGCTCCTTGTGGAGCTTCTGTAATGATGTATTCTTATGGTAATGATAATCTTCAACTTCAGATAAAGTAGTAAAATGGAAGAAACGAAGTATATAAATGTTGACAATATGGCGACACGCCTTTGTCAAATTCTTAAAGATGCACGTGAAAGCATGGTTGATGATGAAAATAAAGATTTTATCATGGAGAACTTTTCGGACGAGTATCTGGAAGATAAGAGCAATGAAATGGCTTGGCGGTTTAACTGCGATATGAAAAAATATCTTCATAATCTGGATCATAGAATCTGTGGCAATTTTAATAACATTGATTATGATTATCCCTACCATATTTATGGGGAGGTTACATACGATACCTCTCTTGTAAATGCTATGATTGCCAGACTAGATGCCGGTGAAGATAGTAAACAAGCTAACGAGGACCGTGACTTTCTTGTTGACTGGTTCTTTGAAACTTTTGGTACACACGGAATATCTTATAATTTCCAGTCAGATATATCAGAGTACCTTTATATAGAGTTTGAAACCCCACAATCTTAAATCAATGAAAACAATAACATTGCAACTGTACACTTTTGATGAATTGTCAGAAGAGGTACAAAAAGAAATTATTGAGCGTGAACGCTGGAATATAATGGAGCAGTGCATGGATGCTTACGGTTCAGATTATGTAACATCTCTAAGAGCTTTTGAAAAATTGACAAATACCAACTCATGTAACTGGGGTGTTAATTATAGCGGATACAACTTTAACTTCAAATATAACGATAATCTAATTTTTGAATGTCCGGTTGATTGTGATAATGATATTTACGCAGAGGATCTATGTGGTAAGTTACTGTTTAGATATATCAATAATAATATTATGCCATACATTACACAAGGTAGATATTACTCATCTCCAGGCAAATATATAAATGAAAAATACACTTACAAATACAGACGAAGCCGTATTATCAAATCTGTAGATGGTGATTGCCCACTAACGGGTATGTGTTACGACCTCTACTTGCTTGAACCTATCATCAAATATTATAAAACTTGGTGTAGTTATCCGGGCAACTTCTCGCTAACAGACTTAATAGAACAATGCTACGACAACTTTTTTAAATGCTGGCATGAGGAATATGAGTATTGGGCCGATGATGAGAATGCGATCCGGGAAGAGCTGCATAATAATCAGTATGAAGATAGGCTGTATTATGCAGATGGGCGTGTGTATAGTGGACCGTTAGATGATGTTGCATAATCAAAATACATAGAACAATGATAATCAATATAGTAAAAAATGGTACAGATTCTTCAAGCATTTTAGAATGCGTAAGAAAAACTTTTAACAACTCAAATGTAAGCATTAAAACAGACTATAAAATATCTGTTGATATTGAAGTTGTTGGTGAGGGTGGGCTACATAGTTTGGAAGGGCTAAAAGAACTGGAATATTATTTTAGAGACTATGATATTAGGGTTTGGTAACTATAAATTAAATCAAAAATGAATGAATATACAAAGAGCTACTATGGGTGCCGTGATGTTACTCGTATTCCCGTATCAGCTGAATTTATAGAATTAATAATAAAACATTTACAATGATGAAAAGAGGTTTAGACAAATTATATTGCCCTCAGTGTGGAAGTAGTGATGTTGAAGAAAGGGTATGGGTAAACCCGAATACGCGTGAAATCAGATACAACGATTCAATAGAAGAGGAAGATTGTTGGTGTAGCATTTGTGAAGAACATGTAGAATTATGCACCCTTTCAGAATTATGGGAAATGTTTGGGGATATTCCAGTCAACAATGATGACGAGATTGAAAAGGACTTTCTCAACTTCTTAGCCGGAACTTCAAAACTCGATGTCTGGCATTGGTTTGATGAACGATGTCCAAATAACCTGCATGATGATTTAATGTTTCCTCAAAACGATGCCGTACAAATCTGAAAATATTCGTATCGCCGGAACTCAATATGATAGACGAATAAAACTTGCTCCAGACCAAAAAGAATATATAAAATGGTTGAGGGAAAATGAGTTACTTAGTTACTCTAAACTTGCCAAAATGTTTGGAGTAAGCAAGAGACTTATCCAATTTATTTGTTGCCCAGATAAATACTTAAAAAGTAAAGAGAGTTTAAAACAACGCAAAGCGGATGGGCGATACAAACCTACCAAAGAAGAATGGGCAGCAACGATTCGTGAACACAGGAGGTATAAAGAACAACTTAAAAAGAAGGGAAATATAAAATGAAAGACAAGATTCTTACAATGTTTTTCGACATTGATAGATGGACAAAAGCAATTGAGAAAGGTGTTCTGAAGGATATTCGGAAGAGTGATCTTATCAAGTTAACTGAAGAACCTACAAGAATTCGTATGGCAGAAGCCATGTTAAGCGGTAAATATCAGATAACGCCACCACACACTGCGCAGATACCAAAGGATAATGGAGAATTTCGCACAGTATATGTAAACGAACCGATTGACCGGATAATTTTAAGCATTGCAAATGATTTATTGTTTGATTTAATGCCTGAGATGATTCACCTTGCTTGTAAGTCATATCAGACCGGTATTGGTTGCGGTAAAGTGGTTCTGGAAGTAAGTCACACCATTGTTGATATGCAGAGTGATGGTTGTGTAGGTTGGAAATCTGATTTGAGCAAGTACTTTGATAGTGTTCCAATCCAGTTCATTGATGCTGCTTTTGACCAGGTGGAAGCTAAACATGGTCATTCTGCCTTGATTGATGTATTGAGAAAATATTATCATTGCGGGTTGTATTTTGATGAGAACAACAAGCTATGTGACAAATACCAATCACTTAAACAAGGGTGTGCTGTGGCAAGTTGGCTAGCCAATGTCCTGTTGTACGAGTTAGATGAAGAGCTATCAAAAATGAATGGTTCTTATGTGAGATATTCTGACGATATGCTATTTGTTGGCCCGGATTATGAAAAGGCAATGAGCATTTTACAAAAGAAATTGGCTGAAAAATCAATGAAATTAAATCCTAAGAAGGTAGAGTACCTGACTATGGACAAGTGGTTTAAATTTCTGGGATTTAGTATTAAGGGGAATATGATTTCTTTCTCTCCCAATCGCCTTAAAACCTTCCAGAAAGAAATAGAATCAAGAACCATCAGAAAACGTGGTATTACGTTGAAGAAGGCTGTGGATTCGGTTAACCGATATTTGTATAAAGGGAATGGCGAATATAGTTGGGCCACACAAATTCTTCCAGTGTGCAATGTGAGGGCTGACATTAATGAGTTGAATAAATTTGTTATGGATTGCCTAAGAGCTGTTGAAACAGGGAAACATAAAGTCGGTGGCCTTGGCTATGTTAAAGATAAGCCTGATGGTTGTGTTGTTAGAGGCATTGGTCGGAATGTTAAGGCTAATCGAAATAAATCTAAAAGTAAGGAAATTGAAGGCTATTTGACAATTGGGTGTATGCAGAATGCTATTTTAACGAGACGAGCGGTCTACAATACATTAGTTGCAATATTGTAATTACAATCTGAACACACAGCAAATAAATCCAAGGAATAAATGTTTTATATCCAGATTATATATTAGGTGCCCCGATTCTATCCTTGAAGGATTACATCCTTCAGTATCTACTCCGGGCACCATATAATCATCTGGATTATATCAATGAAGATAAAGAAATGTGTCGATTGTTATGAGGGTTTATAAAGCAGCACAGCAGGCAAGTTCAAGAAAATGTTTTCATATTCTAAGTATGAACTATTGATCGTTCACCAGAGGTTACAAGGCTGCATAGCCTCTTCACCTCAGGTTCTCGATCAGGTCATATTTATAATTATCATGAGAGTAAAGAGATGTGCCAATTGTTTGAGAACTTGTAAAATAAACGAAATGCATCTGAAGCTATCCAAGGAATACATTTGTTTACTGTTCCGGTGAGCAGTTTCCTGGATCTATGAGTAGATAACTCATCTGCTCCAGGAATATCCAACCGGAATACATCTATTTGGTAAAGTAATGTATCGGTATTATGAGGATAACTATTTAGCACAGAAATGTAATTCAAGAAATATCATTTATATAGCTGGTTATATATCAGGAAGGACCGTGTACTAATTGTACTGGTCCGTTCCTGATCACACCAGCTCTAAATCGAATAAGTATAGAAATGTGCCAATATTTTGAGAATTACAACTTATTACTTAACGCAAAGTTTACAGTCTTAGATTTAGTAATTTAACATACTGGACAAGATATGATGTCCGCGTGATGACGGTCATCCTATGTATGACCTAGGATTACGCGGGTATCTTACTTGATACAGTATATATCATAAGCATATAGACATGCGTCACGCTAAATGAGGGCTGTTTAATAAGTAACACAACTTTCATTTATACAAGAGCCTTGCGTTTAACAACTATCCGACAATTACGCCGGCATCTACGGTTTTATAAACCTATATTCCGGCGTATTCTGGATGTTAATATCAGACTTTTAAAGAAATGTGTCAAAGGTTTGAGTGTAAAATCAAAAGTAAAAATCATGAAAAATATTTATCAAGAATCAATACAGGCTGTAAAGAGTGGAGCAAAGTTTAAAGTAGATTTTAAAACACAAAGTTTCAAACTCAACGGTCAATATGTTATACGGAATTCGCAGTATGAAGGAAACTTAGGGGTGGAATTGTGTACTTCTCTTGATGAGTTCCTGTCTCATGTAGAACATTTATACATTCGATATAAACATTCTATTCCATCAACAATGAGTGAATGTAAAAGCCGAAAATACTTTAAGGCTTTGTCTGATAAAGATTTGGAGGATGAAGACATGTTGTTTGGAGTTGGCCGAGATATAGCACAAGTTGAATTGGAATTATACATTCTCTGTCAAATAATATTGGGTATAAGTTGGAACACCGATAAGATGGGTAAATGGTTTTGGCAAAGCAACAAAGACAGAGATTTAGTAATTCTCAAACACTGGATTACGATAGAGAAATAAATAATCAGATTAAAATTAAATTATTAATAAGTTATGAAACAGTTAAAATTTGAATGTCCTGAGTGTGGTACAGAGTTTACGCTTACAGCTAACCAACCAAAAGCCAAAGAACGCATCGAAGCCCTAAAGAAAGCCGGTGTTGATGTTAGTGAGCTTTTTGCAATGCAAAGCGCCGATGGCTTGGAGTTTATAGCTTCAAAAAGAGACGGTGTCATTAGTATCTTGAAAGAAGACGATCCAATCTTCCAGGCTATTATCATTCAAGGCACAATTCCTAATCGCCAATTATTCAGACGTTGGGTAATGGCACAGATGTTCCGTATAATTTATATAACCACCCATACATACGGTGCTTATAAGCCGATTGGAGTTACAGAGGTGATTCGTAGTATGGGATATGAATATCAGTGGAAAATGCTAAATAATGAGTTGTATGCCCAGCACAAAATGATGCAAAATGGTGATGTTGATAATTTCAGAGATCGGAATCGCTGGTTCAATAAGAAAGTGGTATTAGATATGGCAAAAGACTATATCGAGAAACTCAAAAAGAGATTTGAGGAGTTGAAATTGAGAAAATGTAAAGGGATACCATATAAACGTATCAATGGTCAAAACATTTTTGTAGATGATTTTGATAAAAAAGTAATTAGGCCATTGTTGTTTGCAGTGCATAAAATACAACATGCCGAGAATACCTATGAACTTTGGCGGGCGGTACAGGAGTTCAATAAAAGGCGTATCAAAATGCACTGGGAGGCTCCTCAAAGTGCAGCATGGCTAGATGCTTACAAGGGGTCTGGGGCGTTCTTTACAATGCAGAACATGATTCGTTTTCATAATTGTGTTATCATTGACGACAATGGAAAAACATTGAGTAAAAATACATCCCTTGCTTTTTTGAACAAGAAGGCAAAGTTGTATGAGAATAGAGAAGGTTGGCGTTTGATTGGGCTACTAAAGAAAATGCTGGATGACAATAATATTGATGTGGCAGCAAAGATTAGTGAATGGCGTAAATAGTTTGTTCAAAACAGATAGAATAAGTCAGGGTGAAACAAGTATTTTCTCTGGCTTATTAAAATATAGTTATTATTACTGGTAATGAGAGATATAATATTCAAACGTTCTGTGCAGTTCCGGGACGAAAATAAAAATAGTTGGACTGTAGAATTTGAAGTGTATAAAGAAAATTCTACTCGTAGAAACCGTGAAACATTGCAAGAGTTTAATCAAGGTTTTAGTGTATCGGTATGTGGTTCTGGAGGTATGTGTGCTGGGCAATGCGATGATCACATAATTCCACGTACAGAAGGACAAACAAAACTTCTGGAATTTTGGAAGAAATGCCATCTAGGAGGTATGTCTGGCGGTACAGTTCGTCAAGACGAATATTTAAACAGTGAGCAATATGTTAACGACTACAATTACTTTGTGGAGTTGTTTAAAACATATAACGAGCATTACCGTGAACAGTTTGATAGCATTTCTTTCCAAATTATTGTCAAAAACTTTAATATTAGTAATGTTGCTCTAGTGCAAGTGAGAAATGTTATTTACGAGAAAATGGGCAACAATCCCATTAAATATATTCTTGGATTGTCAAACAAGAGCTTAAAACATAACCTATCAGACTACAATGTGCAATGTTTCTTTCTTGCTATAAAAGAGCTGTATGTGGATAAAGGATACAAATATGGTCATGGTTGGCTGTACGATCCACTTCCAGGTAACATTGAAGAAGTTATAAATAGCATTTGTGACCTTGTTGAAGAAGAAGAGGATGCGTTAACAGAAGAGCTGGAAGCAGTTTTAGACATGGGTGAAGAAGGGTTTGTTGCCACAGGAGAAATCATTCAACAAGTAATGGATTTACGTGAATGTGACGAAGATGAAGCAAAACGCTTTGTCGCTTTGGGAATACATTTGGGATGTACATTCGGTGATTTAAATGATACATTTGAAGAATGCTCCTATGGTGAACAACTGTATTGTGCAAATGGTATTTATTATTATATTGGTACAGAAGACGAACTGAACAATATAGCTAGTGATAGAGTACATAATGGTGGTGAATATGAGTCTTTATGGCGCGAAGCTGTGGCTGCTAAAAGTACTACTGATTCTTTGAGTGATTGGCTGGATTCAATCATAAGTGAGGATGGTTGGTGCTCTGTGTTAAATCATTGGGATGGACGCTATGAGGAATATAAAGTGACCGGAGAATATATTTGTGTTTGTAGATCATAAAAAGTAAAAATGATGGAATACATGAGACATTCTGATTTTTATGCTATGTGCAAAAAAATTAGGAAACAAGAAGCAGAAGAGTTACAGTTGGCATTGAAGGCTCACGGTGGTGAGTTTACTTGGGTTACTGATGATGATACACAATTATATGACCCTCCTATAATTATGGCAAATTTGAATTATGGTGGTCCTACAGATGTTGTTGTTCATAAAGCATGGTTAGATGATTATGACAATATAGAATTATTAGCTTATGATAATGAATGGGGTGGTAAAGTAGATTTTGAACTTACTGAAATTGCTCCTGGTCATCTTTCATATCTTATAGGGTATATGCCAGTAACAGATAGTGTTAAATCAGTAGCTATAAACGATAATTGATTATGGAAAACAATAAAACAATTGATTATTGGAGGCACCCAACTAAAAGGGAAATTAAGTTCGGTGAGGGAGCTATTCATTGGTTAACAGTAGATATTGAGAAAGTTAAGAAGCCGGACGGAAGTTTGAAGAAATGGTTTATTCATACAGACGGACTAAGGTACAATCGACCATAGTTAAAGTGATGTCTGTAAAGCAAAGGCTGTTCTAATAAAATAGAGCAGCCTTTTGTGTTAAACAATGGTTAAAGTGGACAACTATTCACACCATACAAAATTATAAAATCTATTCACATTAAAACAGTAATAAATATGCCATTGAAAATTGAGAATATCAAGTTGGCAGGAACCAAGTTTGATGGTCGCGCTAAGTTGTCTCCAGAACAACGCCAAGCTATTCAAATTTTGGCCCGTGAGGGATATAGTCAAAGAAAATTGGCCGCTATGTTCAATGTTAGCAAGCGGCTTATACAATCTATACTATCTCCTCCTGTTCGTAAACACTCTAAGCAATACCCAACAGAATATTGGACAGAATTAAAACGGAAATGTCGTAAAAAGAAAATTGATTTATATAAAAATGGAAAGATCAAATTTAATAACAAGCTGAAAAATAAATGAGACGCAAGCGTATCAAGTATGTAGCTAACATTGATTTTGGCTATCGTTCAATTACTGATGCAAAGCAACATATAAAAATATTCTTGAAATCGCTTCTTTCGCAAATAGGACTACGTTTGGGAGTTGATTATATCGTGACTGTTAATTATTTGCGAATAAGACATCTGAAAAATATTACAGGAAAAATAACTACCACACTTAAAGAGATGTTTCCAGTGTTCAATTTTTATTGGAAGACCCCAAGAATGTTAGTGTGGTTCTAAAATCAACATTTAATAATTTACAAGTATGGAAAAGCATTCTATTTCGGTTTTAGGAGCCGATAAGAAACAGTATGAAATCGCAGATTTCAGAGCAAGAGGTATGGATTATACTAATGCTATTGGCATTATCGTAACAACAGAATTTATGAGCCGTATTTTGGCGTTTGACACCTGGCAAGAACGATGGGGAAACACCGATAGGGTCTTGACTGAAGAGCAGAATGAGTCCGTTGCTATGCAAACTTTCTCCGGATTTGATCTAACCAAACGTATTGTAGAAGCACAGGTCAATATTGACGGAATGACTGCTGCTAAACGTTGTTGGAATTATCAAAAAGGTGATCTCCAGTGGTATTTGCCTTGTTTGATGGAGCTAGGAGTTCTTCGCGCATATCGTGATGAAATAAACAAAGCAATGGAAGAAATTGGATGTCCTGATGAATGTTTACTTCCTACAGAAGATTCTGATGAAACTTGGGTTTGGAGTAGCAGTGAGGGCAGTCAGAACCTCAGCTGGGGCGTGACCTTTAGTAATGGCAACTTCTACGGCAGCGGCAAGAATTGCAGTGGCATGGTGAGAGCGGTTGCAGCATTTCAGCCCTCGCCGAGCCTGTTGACAGGCGAGGCAAAAAGTAACGACTGTTTACATAGTGATGAGGTCCTTATAAACATGTTACGTGAACGTGGTTATAAAGGTGAATTGACTAAAACCTTGACTATTTAATATTATCGCCACCCATATTTGATATGGTATGGGTGGCAGAATATTCTTTAACAGCATGGAAACATTTGAAAAGATTATAGAACAATACACACAAAGCGAAGTGTGTATGGGAGAATTGTTAGCTAATATTTCGGCAGATGGTATGTCTATTGAAGATGCTTTTGAATTGTATATAAAAGCTATGAATTATGCTGAAAAAGATGAATTTTATCAATTAGCTGACGGAGAAGTGAAACTATTAACAGCTAAGAGTGAAGACGACAAACAGCCTTTAAAACAATTGTTTGATTCGCTAAGCATGTCTTGATATATAAAACTGAATATGAATAAATACTATTTTGTAAATATAGGTGCTGAGGTAATATGGCATCCTGCAAATAGTGACGAGCAGAAAGTTATGCAAATATGTACCTCAGCTCTTCACCCGGTTGAAAATAATACATCAGTTTCTTTAATTTTTACCGATAAAAGAGGAAATATTCAAGTAAAGGCCAGCGAATTAGCACCAAAGTTAACAGACTTTAATCAAGGGTACTGGTGCGCAATTCAAGATGCAATAAGCAGTGGTGCCTCTGATACAACAATTCAGGAGATGCTACATAGTGCTGGGTTTACATACTGGGAATGTTACTGGCATATACAAAACTCTGATTTTCAGTCAGAAAAACTGTGGAAAATTATTCGTGGAATGTTTTGTCAAAATCCAGATTATATTGATTGGAATGGTGCTAATTATCCAATAAAAACGGTGGTAATATTTGAAAATACTCTTGATGAAGAAGAGGTGACTGTATCTGTAGAACGGTTGGGGAGACAATTATTGGATGATATGGGTAATTGGAGTACACGAGAAGCAGAGTTTGTAGATGGTCGGATTTATTTCTATTTGGATGAAGAGACTTTTAATATGCCTGACAAAGATATTGTAGAATACTTAGAGAAACAATGAAATTACTTTATATAGATTTATTTTGTGGTGCCGGTGGAACCAGCACAGGAGTAGAAAAAGCCCGTTTAGAGAATGAACAATGCGCTAAGGTAATAGCATGTGTAAACCATGATAAAAATGCGATTGCAAGTCATGTTGCTAATCATCCAGATGCTCTTCATTTTACAGAAGATATTCGTACACTAAATTTATCTCCTTTAGTTTCCCACCTACAAAAATGTAGAGCTGAATTTCCTGAAGCACTGATAGTTTTATGGGCTTCGTTGGAGTGTACCAATTTTAGCAAAGCAAAAGGTGGACAACCGCGAGATGCTGATAGCCGAACGCTTGCAGAACATTTGTTTCGGTATATTGAGGCTATTAATCCGGACTATATTCAAATTGAGAATGTAGAAGAATTTATGTCATGGGGAGATCTTGATGAGTATGGTAAACCCATTAGTAAGGATAAAGGGAACTCATATTTAACATGGATTTCTAAAGTACAATCTTATGGTTATTATTTTGACCATAGAATCCTTAATGCGGCTGATTATGGAGCGTACACATCTCGGAAACGTTTCTTTGGGATATTTGCTAAAATGGATTTGCCAATTGTCTTTCCAAACCCAACGCATTCTAAAATTTCTGAAATAAACAAGAAACTGTGGAAACCGGTAAAAGATGTGTTAGATTTTGAGGATGAAGGAAAAAGTATTTTTGGAAGGAAGAAACCGTTGGTGGATGCGTCTTTAAACCGTATCTATGCTGGTTTAATCAAATTTGTGGCGGGAGGAAAAGATGCTTTTCTTGTAAAATACAACTCTATGAATCAAGCCGGGAAATATGTAGCTCCTGATATAGAATATCCATGTCCTACTGTAGCTACTCAGAATAGGTTAGGGTTAGCTCATGTGAATTTCTTATCTAAAGCATATAGTGGCGAGCCAATGAGTAAAAATATCAGTGTAGAACAACCGGCTGGTGCTATTACAACAAAAGACCATCATACATTCATCTCTGTACAGTACGGTAATGGGTTTGTTAAAGATGTGAATTCTCCTGCTCCAACATTGACAACGAAAGATCGTTGTGCATTAATCTGTTCTAATTTTATTGACCAGCAATATGGTAATAGTAAACCTGCATCAATGGAAAAGCCTTTAGGATGTATTACAGCAAATCCTAAATACAATCTTGTTAGCTGTAATAGATGGATAATGAACACTAACTTTAAAAATACAGGAAGTTCTATAAGTGAGCCATCTCAAACAATTACCGCCAATCGCAAATGGCACTATTTAATGAATCCTCAATATTCGTCTCCTGGAGGTTCTGTAGACAAACCTTGTTTTACATTAATAGCAAGGATGGATAAAATGCCGCCATATCTTATTGAAGCATCTGGGAATTGTGAATTGCCATCTTTTATAGTTCCGGCAGATGGATGCTTGGTTTATCAAATATATGATGACGACACCGAACCTATGAAGAAGATAAAAGAATTTATGGCCATGTACGGTATCATGGATATTAAGATGCGTATGCTGAAGATCCCAGAATTAAAAAAGATTATGGGATTTCCTGAAGATTATGTTCTTGTTGGAACCCAGGCTGAACAGAAAAAATATATAGGCAATGCCGTAGAAGTAAATATGGCACGAGTTCTTTGTGAGGCATTGTGTAGAATATTAGTAACAACACAACGTAAAGTTGCATAATTAAACAACAATAATATGGAAAATTTTAAATTTAATGTTGGAGATAATGTGAAAATTGTCTCTAACGATTTGCAACCGGCAATGGTTGGAAAAATTGGTCGAGTAAAGAAGGTATATCCATCATTTTCTGAAGATTCAGATAACAACGTTCAGCCTTCTTACTTTTATCGCGTTGAAGTTGGAGGAGCTGTTTTAAAAGGAATTGCAGCAAGTAGTGATCTGGAAAAAGTATAGACGAAACGATATGAAAAAATATAGAGTGACGATTGAGTTGAATGCTTTTGAAATAGTGGTTCCTGCTAACAATAAAGTCGAAGCCAAAAGAAAAGCTATTGAAAAACTTCAAAGAAAGAGGATCACTTCTCTGATCCGTAAATCTTGGCCAGACAACAAGAAGGAGGTGTATGTTGATGAGGAGTAATTCAAAAAACCAAACAATGAGGAAAGATGATATTACAGAACCCATGAATACTTGGGACAACTTTTATCAAAGTCGTGTTTGTAACAACATTTATGTTAATGCGTTTTGTAAAAAGTACAATCGTTTTATAGAAGAAATAATTGTCAATATACAACAAATATCCTATAACTTGAAAACACCCCTTATCTTAAAAGAGGAAGGATGTGGCATAGGTACTGTAAGCCTTGCTATTTCGCAAATAGGAGAGAGATTGTTTAATTCTTTTGGATTAACCGATAGTTCTGATACAAAGAAAATTTCAAAAGTTGTCTTCTCGGACATCAATATTCCTATGTTGGAGCTATGTTGTAAGAACACACTCTCAATATCTACGAATAATTACTTCGGAAAAGTCCCATTGTTTTATGCTAAAGAAAATATTTGTGAGCCTAAGTTTTTTGAGTCATCTACAGTAGTGGTAACACATGGAGTTCTGGAACACTTTTCAGATGAAGATATAACAAGAATTATGTCAACATATAACAATGATAAGGTTTTGTTTCAGGCTCATTATGTTCCAACTTGCCAATACGCATTTCCTTCTTTTGGAGATGAACGTTTGTTGCCTGTAGATGATTGGATTGCGCTAATCAAACCGGATTATTATCTTCTTGATAATGGTGGCAAAGATTTGTATATGTTTAAAACAAATTATATATGAGCATAAAGATAAGTAAGGGGGCGTATGAGAAACTAATCAAAGAAGATTTAGACTTTCTCAATGAGCATTGTCCGGATAGCCTAGAATTAGACCATATTAAGTTAATTGTTTGTAGTTCTATTGATTGGCATTATCCTGATAAAAACACTTGTACAGCGTTGAAAAGGATAGAGAATAGGCTTAAAGTTGAACTTCAGAAGCAAAAGGATGCAGGTAAGCAATTTCTATCCGATCAGGAAATAGACGGCTTGATTGATAGCATACTGAAAGAAGAATAACCCTCAATACAATTTAGAAAGGAGCCAATATGGATTTAGAACAAGTGATAAAGCAAAGTCAGGGTGAAAGATATGTTTACCCTGATATATTCCCAGATAACTGTGGACTTGATATTGTATTACCCAATGATAAACTTCATGCTGTAAGATCATGGGGATATAGAAAAAATAATCCTAGAAGACGCGCCACACTTGAAGTTTCTACATTTAGGGGAATATCTTTTAATGCCATTCATTATTATGGGAAAATAAAGATTCAAGGGGTTAATATGGAAGTGGATGGAGAACCTGGACATAGTAGGATGGTTTTTGATGATAACATCCCATTAGCGCATTATACCTATGAACTTGAACTTAAACGTCCGCTTTCCAAAGAAGAAATAAGCGAAGATCCGGAACGATGGGGAGACTATTATAATGAAGGCGATTTGACTAATTGTTTTAACACAATAGAGGAGATTATTGCATTGGCAAAAGAAGTTTTTCGATTACGTTTTATTGGCGACTGGGAGTTTTATGTAGAAAGCCCATACAGTAGATATGATGGCAAACTTGATATTAACAACCAACCAACTGGATATGAATAAGAACAAAAAGAATCAGTCAGATTTGATAAAGAAGGCAAAGTATAATCAATATTTGGCAAACCTAAGACTTTGTGGTATCGGGAAAAGAAATAAACTTACGTTGTCATACAGTGAATTTGTAAAAAAGATGCTATGAGTAAGGAAAAACAAATTTGGGATTTAGTAAGCCGTATTTTAGATAGTTGTGGAGAAGAAAGTGACGGAATATCTATACACGAATCCGAAGATACTGGAAATGGTGAGCTTCATAGAAAGATCTATACTCATCATGGATACTGCTTTGAATTAACCTGTTACACAGATTGTGATCCAGAAGACATCTACAATGTTGAAAACGGATGCGTGTATTGCTTCAGTGAGCCGTGGGATGGATTCAATGAGGCCGGTATTGATAAAGCTATTGAAATATTGAAAGCATTAGTTTAATTAAAGTTGATATTCCCAGCGATTGTCCTCTGGATAATATGTAAAAATAAGAAATATGAATGAAACATTGGAACAAAAAATTACACGTCTGGAATTTTGTCGTGATTGCATCGACCAGTCTTATCAAGCAGGAAGAGATGAATACAATCGGCTTGAACGGATGATTGAGGAACTGAAAGAACAACTAAAATCTACTGAATATGTATGTAACAAGAGATAAAGATGGGACATTTTAAATCTGTTTAGAAAAATGAGTTATGATTTTTTAGAAGACATAGACCGAATAGGTGCAGATGCCTACAAACAAGGTGAAGAAGATACCAAACGAAGAGCTATAGAAGTTTTAGCTTCTGTTTTGGAGAATTGGGTACACGGTGGTGATGCAGACTGTATTATTGCCGAATTTGAAGAGAAACTAATGAAAAAACAATAACAATATGGCACAGTTTACAACACAAGTTGCAACAAGCATAGAGCAGTCGCAACAATTAATAGAGTTAGGTGTAAAACCTGAAACAGCAGATTTGGTATATCGCAGTACAAAATCAAAAACAGATTCATTGGAATGGGAACTACAATTGTGTCCGCCATCACTGGAAGGTATAGATAACAATGGCATCCCGGCATGGAGCTTAGCTCGGTTACTTGAACTGCTTCCTTATGAAATTCCTTGTGACAGATCAAATGTTCTTCACCATCCAGAACTGATTAAGTATGAGACTGGATATAACTTCTCCGTATGTAGATATACCATAGATTGTTTTTCCGGCACCCAGATTGAGAACAGCCCTTTTGACAGTTGTGTGTCTATGATTAAGTGGCTTATTACAAAAGGGTATTTTAGCAAAGAATATTTGCTATGAGGAGAATGCCATTTACTCTTATGGATGATCCATGTTATCGTCCATTCTGCCAGTTCCCGGAAAAATATTACTGGAGAATGCCTTTATGGAAAGATAGGGGCAAGGTTAATTCACGTACATTTTTAGGATGGTGTATGCGAGTAGTAGAAAAGGTGTACTTAGCAATGCAAACAGAGCCAACCATTCTACGAACTCCTCCTTCTTTGATAAACCGGTATGTACCTCCGACGCCAGAACATCTTTATTCAATGCAGATAATAATTCCTTCTCGACCTCTTGCCTATGACGTTCAAGAAGAATTGCGTAGTTGTATAGAGTTACGCCAGCTGTACTCACACCAATGGTCAACACGACTATCAGACAAAGAAATACCACGCGGGTACATAGCGGTTCTTGAAAATTATCATGGAGGGAAACTAATATCCCGTATAGGCTTGCGCTGGCTACGAGTACACCCTGCCAAAATTCTGATCTTTTCTGAAAAGCTTTAAAAGACAGTTTACTATTTTCTTTGTGGTTGTCTTCGTAATATTTATTAGGTGTTTTGTACATGATTAAAAATATTTATTTCAAATAATAGTAGCCAATATGATATTCATTATCATAGTTGGCTACAATTTTAATAATAATGTGTAAAATCGAATATAATCGTATTTAAATAAATGAACAAAGAAAGGAAAGGTAGATTCAATGATGTTATAAGCTCTCTGGAAGAAGCGAAGGGAGAACTGGAGGACATCTTAAACGAAGAACAAGACTCTTACGATTCCCTTCCAGATGGTTTGCAAATGTCTTCCAGAGGAGAAAAGATGCAGGACTACATCGGCTTGATGGAGGACTGCATAAGTAAAATAGATGAAGTGGTTGGGTTTGTGGAGGAGAAAATTATAAAGAAAAGATAATAAATATTTTGCAGTATAAAATACTTTATTGTATTTTTGTTCTACAAATTATAATATAATGAATCGAATTGAGTTTAGTCAACAATTAATAGTGCAACGTGAGTCTGCGGGTATAGGTAAAAATGAACTATGTCGTTTGACAGGGTTTACATTTAATCAATTGCAGTATTTAGAGAAAGCGTCAAATAATTATAATATAAATCTTGTTTGTACTTATTTGGCGGCTATAAAATCTAAAATGGTTTTGTTAAAAGGCAAAAAAAGGAAAGTTATTTGTGATTTTGAGGGTTTTGCAGATTGGATGACATCCACTCGTAAACTTGAATATACTCAGCGTGCGTTAGCTGATAAAGCCGGAATAACGTATGTCACAATCGCTAATATTGAATCGAAAAAACATATTGTTAGAATAGATACATTACTTAAAATTGTAGATGTTTTAGGATATACAATAAAAATTGAAGACAATGAACACTTCGGCCCCTCATCAAATAGAGAAAAAAGAACTGTTTAGCCCTACAATATCTGACGAACAGATATGTGCAAAATTTAGGGAAGGAGAAAGTATATATAATATTGTAAATTGGTATTCTAATAATACAGGAAAAGGTATAGAAGAATCTAAAGATATAATTGTAAGACTATTGTTTGATAGAAGTGATATGGGTGATTATGCAAAGGAAGTTTTGCTTAATACTGATTATTATAATTATATTATGGAAGGTATAACTCCCTCTCCAGAATCTAAGTCAGACAAAAGATGGGGCTGGTTATTTAAATTTGTGGGTATTGTATTAGCATCGTTTGTACTCTTTGTCATTTTTTTAGCTATTGGTAATGCTGGTATAGCCAATGCATTATTTTTCATTTTTGTATTAGGTGGATCATATTCTATTGTTTGGGGGATGAGTGAGAGAAATAATGCCCGAATATTTGGATATATTATGAGTCTAATAATAACTATTATTGCCCTTTGTGCTATTTGGAACGCAGCCTTTAATTGGGAATCGTAAAAAGGACTTGGAAAATAAAACTTTAGTTATTATAAATTGCCTTTGAATCTACCATAAAAATGAAAGACATTTGTTTTCAAATGGGAGTTATGCCTACTGCTATATATCGTTTAGAAAAAGGAAGTGGAAATTTTGAGATGGGGAATATGATGTCATATATTAAAGCACTACAGCATATTCTTGTAATTGAGAACGGACAACAATCATATCGTACACATGATGCACAAGAATTAGGAAGCATATTAGCATTAATTCGTAAAGAAAAAGCGATGTCGCAGAGAACTTTGGCTGAAAAAGCGGGATGTTCTCACCTTACAATTGCGAATATTGAAAGAAAAACAACTACTATTAGTATAGACACATTACTTAAAACGGTAGCTGTCTTGGGATATACAATTAATATCGAAAAACAATAATTGCTATGGTTGCGTTTATTTGTGTTATTATTTGGATTATAGTAACACCTTGCATTGCTGTTATATGTGGGTTGCCTTTAAAAAAAGAAAAAAGTCAACGTATTTCGTGGAAAAGATATAGTACATGTATGTTATTAGTGTCTGTATTTACTTTTTTCCTTTTGTATATGTATGACGAACATTATGAATTACTATATAAGTTTTTCTTAGCTATTGGGGTAATTGGTGTCGTTATTTATGCTTTGGGTATATCGTTTTTTAGAACTAAAAGATGATTGTCTGGTAATAAGAACTGGCATATTATTTCTGATTTCAATACCTTTTTCATAACCGTCTTTCTTCTTTTTTTCTATTCTATAGAAAACAATTCTAAGAAAATAGTATGGAAAAAGGGATGCATACAAACGAGAATAGTAATATAGATATACATTCAACATCTTTAGAAAGAAAACTTTCATTGGCATTGCATAAAAGATACCCAGTTGTATGGGCAGCAGATAGAATTCAGGAATTGGTATTAGATGATAAGGCAACGGTTGAGAATGTATATGACGTACTGGCAGAAATCGAGGATAAGTACGTGCATTTATCAAAACTCATAAACATAGAATTTAATCCTTCCAATGTTCAGAAATTAGAAGAAGAATATGGAATACATATTTCTGAACATTGGAAAAATTACGCTCTAAACGTAATAAATAATTTTGCAGGAGAGGTGCTTGCTTTTGCGATGCAGGTTTCTTTCGTGCGTTAGTCTTCTGGATAGAAAGCAGGTTTATGTCGGTCGTTGATATACATTGTTACAACTTTTATAGCTTCTTCTACATGATATTCGGGAATACCGTTTTTGAAAGTTGAAAAAAGTTGTCTATTGGCAGAAAGATAAGTACAACACCCATCCCAAATACGTGTTTCTATATAAGAATCGTTTTCATGGTTGATTCGTCTTCCAATAACTTTGCTTAATAATTCAATTTGCTCTTTTTCCTTTGCGTTCATAGTATCAATTGTTTTTGATCGCAAAAATACAAAATATTGATATTTAGCTATAATTATAGCTGATTAATTTTCAAAAAGACATCAATATCATAACTACTTTTTTCTATTTTTCTTATCTAAGCTAATTCTATTAGAATAAATACAGCAACAAATTTGTAACTAAAAAAATAAATTATTACCTTTACCAAACAAATTGGAAATGATTTTGTACATTGAACAATCCTGTTAATTATGTCAGTTTATGTATTTGCTCATAATAAAAATAGAATAAGATATGTACCCACACGATAACATTTTTAGTATTTATTACAATATAGGAAAACGAACTCCATTCTTGGTTAAGCGATGTGAGTTAGGATTAGCACGTTCATCCAGTGAGGAAAGACGTATTGACCCAAATCAAGATAGAACTTTCTTAGTTGAAACAGTAAAGCCGCGTGGAAAATATGGTAAGGCTTATGGCAAGTGTTTTGTAAATGGTAAGCCTGACGATACATATAGACAAGAATGCTATCCAAATATCAAAGATGAAGAGATTCCTTGCGCTGGGTGTGGAGAATGGGTCTTGATTGATGTTCCCGGCGTATCGCTTGATGAAATATTCCCAATTCATAAAGCGGATGAGATACTTATGTTTGGTAAATATAAGGGTAAAACTTATGGTGACATTTATAAAGTAGATTATCAATATCTTCATTGGCTAGAAAAAACAGACAGGCTTTTCAAAGTTGATTTTGAGGAACTTAAACAATTATATCCAGATGTCGAAAAGCAGGAAGATATATCTATTGCAGACAAAGTTATTGATTTTGGGAAATATAAGGGACAAAAGTTTCGTGACATTAAAGATGATATTTCTTATCTTGAATGGCTTGTCTCAATAGACAAAATATCTATTGAAGATTTTGAGTTGTTGACCACGATATAATACCATACAGTTTTGGCTATAAACACTTTTAATACACATATTTATATGAATAAATTTTTATGCTCTCTTGTATTTGTGCTTTCTTTTTCTTCAGTCCATGCACAATCTAATGATTCACAAAAGGAAATACAAACACTTGTCCAGAGAGTCGATTCTCTTGAACATGAATTGTCATACCTTAAATTGACTTATGAATTAAATACACTTAATTCCGACATAACAATGTTTGCAAACGAAGTGTACACCAAATCTATCGCAATTCAATTAGACCTCTATAATCGAAATTTTAATTCCAAATTAGGTGATTCGTATCAACGATATTATGAATCATGCCAACGTAAGAAACAATCAATTTCTGAACTCATTGAAGCTAAGAAAACATTATACTTAATTAAAGTTATAACATATCCTTATTCCGAGAGTGAACTAAAGACGTTAAAGGCAACTTATAACGTAATTGATAATGTGTATGACTCATTAGGTAATTCAATGGATTTACTGAAAATTGTTATTGACACATATAACAAGTCTTTGTAACTATTTCTATTAGAATAAATACAGTAACAATTTTTTCTGTTGACATTTGTTAAGAGACTGTACTTAAAGGTTCGGTCTCTTTTTATTTTTATAGTTTCCAATTCTTTTCTCATTATATATTAAATTGTTATTTGTATAGTAAGTCGTAGGGCACAACTATAGCTAATTATTTTTTCAAAAACATACCTGGTTTTATAAACTAATCTCATCCAGTTCCAACTATTACTTAAAAAAAGACCGGAGATATGTTCCCCGGTCATACAGATAAAATTCATCAATTTGCAGAGTCTTTTTGACTCCTTTTGGTTAGTCCTGCAAGCCTTGCGATGACAGCTGAAATAATATCATAAACCAGAATAACGTAATTGATCCATGATATTCCAGGTGCATCGACAAGGTTTGCTACTAAAAGGGCAACCAACATGACTAATCTTACCATGTTGGTTGCAAAATTACATAAATCGTTGATAATCGTATATAATCATTTATAAATATGACAAAAAACAAATTATCTATTGCGCCTCCAGATAAGAAGAAGACTTTGGAGGCGTTTTTTCGTTATTATGAGTTAAGCCGTTTATTGTTCGGTCAAAAACAAAACGAAATATATGATGTCACAGACATTCCGAAAACAAATAAGTTTTATGAGTTAGCGAAAGAAATAGCTAAACAATTAGAAATTGACTGGGAAAGTATGACACACGAAGAAAGTAATCGTGTTATGTTGGCCCTATTGGAAGATTCATTTAATCTTATACGCGATATTGAAGACTCCAAATCTATAATCCTTCAAACTAAAATAGTGATAAAGAAATGAGTGATGCACAGATTTATGATTTGTATGCTCAAAAAATTTCGGATATTACCAATATTCCATATCCTTATATTATTGCATTGAGAGACAATGGCTTGTTGAATCAGAAAGAAGCAAGAGATAAGTTGATCAGACATGATTATTGGAAATTGATGAAAACAAACAAATTCACACATAATCAGATACTTGAAAAACTTTCTGGTATATATGATGTCAATAAACGTAAAATTTTATATGCGATAAAAGTTAAACCCAAGCGTGTATATTATTGTAGGCAATGTGGACTCCAGTTATCGAAAGTCAAATACATCCGGAACGATGGTATATGCGATAAGTGTATTTCTAAACAAATAAAATTATAAATTATGGACAATCTGTACATTGAAGCGTATAAGTTCTATAAGAGTGAATACGCACATGGTTTAGTATTATTTCATATCCAATCTCACTTTGAGGCTTATGAAGATGATGCTATTCAACTGGGAACTGTGCTGAACCTCCCAGTACATCTAAAAGAAGGCGTGAAATTCTGTGGTTTTCCAGATTATGAACTTGAAAGCACCTTGTTATTCCTTGTACAGATTGGTATCTCGGTTAAGACTATAGAATATCGAGATGAAAATGGAATATTTTCAATACCAAAAGTGAAACAAATTTTGGACGATATTGAAGTTGATTATTGACATTTTCGATATACTAATAGTGATTTTTGTAAATATCTGTAATATAGTCAGTTACATTCAGTTTTTTATTTAGTTGCGTATGTAGTCAAACTGTTGTGTATCAGCTTGTTAAATAAAAAATACTTCGTAAATTGACATTGTAGTTTAAAACAAAGTCGTACCTTTGCCTCACCATCTTAACAAAATAGTTGGTGAGGTTTTATATGTAAACAAAAATCATAGTAATATGGACAAGATAAAAACAAAATTGAAATTTATTAAGTCAGACCGTACAGAGTCATGGGTAGGATTTGTTTCTATCAACACTAAAACCGGTTACATTAAGGGCGTTAGAGAAGACGCAAAGGGTCCTAAAAAAGTATGTATTGTAACACATGAGCTAGAGCCAATTATTGAGCCGAATGTGCTTTATGATGTACAAATGGTTCCTATGAAAAATGAAAAGGCTGGATACATCGTTGTAGCAGCGGAACCACATGCTTTTGATGCAAGAATTACTTCTACAGTTGTTAAGAATGCTGTGTATTTAGTGGAAGTAAAGTTCGGAAACAAGACAATCAAATACGACCCGCTGGATGGTGTCAAAGATTCTGTCCGTACTATTGATGGGGTTGTAGATGAACTGTCAAAACGTAAAGACATCAAAAATCTATTGCTGGTAATTGATGATTTCTGTAAGTCAGCAAACATTGTATTAACCGCATTCCAGAACGATGGTCATTATGTCGCAGCAAAAAAAGTTTTCAAAAAGTAGAAAACCTAAGCTTCCGAGAAAAAGAAAAAAGGCTTGTATAAAAGCACAAGGACGCGCTTCGTATTATAGTACTGTTAATCTTGCTAAAGTAGATGGAGAGTGGCCTTGTAAATTTTGGGTTAATTCGACAATAGAGATGAAACCGGTAATGATAAATGGTACTGTGGCTCTTATTCCCACACCAGCTCAATATTGGTAGAATATTATGAAAATTCCAGTAGAAGGGATAGCGACAGATGCAGCTCATTCCACGAAAAACAAAATAACAGAGTTTCAGGGGATAGATTTACGAACCGGTAAGCGGATCTTTTATCAGAACCTGGGTAATAAAACGGTAAATATTGGTGAGTTCTTAGGAGTTGTTGAAGCGGCAAAATATATCATAGAAAATGATTATTCTCCCAGAATTATCTATACAGATAGTATAACAGCTATAGCTTGGTTTCAAAATAAAAAAACAGCATCCAAGAAGAAATGCAAAGAACTTCAGAAAGCCGAGATCTTTCTTAAAACTCTTGCATGGGATGTTGATACAATTGAAGTCCGACACTGGAACAACAAAGAATGGGGTGAGACCCCTGCTGATTTTGGAAACAAATAAAAATCCTCCAGCAAGAGAACTGGAGGATTGAGATATACAAATCATCATTTGTTGGAAGTCTTTCTTCCTCTGAAAGCCCAGATAATGTCAGCGATAGATTTTAACGATGCGGCTACATCGAAATCCACTCTTATTCGTAGGCATTTTCTCATTGTAAGGGCAATCAGCATCAATGCGATTGGCATATTATTCGCAAAGGTAAGAAGAATCTTTCAAAGTAGGACAGTTTTTCAAGATTCTGTCAACTAACGGCTATTGAGATGTTTAGTCATAAATAGCCGTTACATAGCGGGATGGAGCAGTTGGTAGCTCGCTTGGCTCATAACCAAGAGGTCGCCGGTTCGAGTCCGGCTCTCCGCCACTAACTAATTAAATAAATTATAGTATGAAAGAGCAAATCATATCTGAAAGGGCAAGTATTCTTGCTAATTTGAGACAATTGGTTCAGTCCTTAGTGGAATTGAATACGAAGGCTAAAACACACGTATCTTCCAATAAGGCAGACATTAAGAAATTGAAAAAAGACAATAAAGAGTTGGAGAAGATGAAAACCAGAAACTCATTCTTTATCAGGATTTTTTCTTTATTTTTTAAGTCTTGATTAGACGATGCCGCAATGGTGGAATTGGTAGACACGATGGACTTAAAATCCATTTGTCCGAATGGACAATGCAGGTTCGACTCCTGTTTGCGGCACAATGACATAAGTCAATAAGAGTTCTTTGAAATATACCAAACTTAATATGAGATGAAAAAGTATATAGAACAATTCTTTTTTATGATGGCAGTCTTATTTATTGGCAATAGAGTATTCAATCATGTTGACGCTTGGTTGGGAATTGCTATATGTTTTGGGGCTTGCTATCCAGTTATTAACATCATTAAATTAATTATCAAAAAACATGAAAACGAAGATTAAGTTTATGTTGGTTGCTCTTATGGCAACAGTGATTCTTTCATCTTGTGAGCGTGTCGCTCCTAATTATGCCGGAGTCCTTATGGAGAACTATGGTAAGGAAGGTAAAGAAGATTTTAAGATTGTGTCCGGAAAAGTTTCCACATGGGAATGGGGAACAGAATTATTCCAGGTGCCGCTGTTTGAACAGCGTGGGGGATTTCAGAAATCAGTTACCTTAAAAGCTGCTGACAATACAGAGTTTAATGCTACTCCGCTGTACTCATACAGGGTTATCAAAGACAAGGCAATTGACGTTGTTTTTGATAATAAGCATATCGGAAACGGAGATTGGTTTATGAGGTCTTTGGAAGACAATATTTTGGAACCACGTATTTACGACCTTATTAAAGAAGAAAGCCGGAAATATAAAACAGATACGCTTATGGCTGACGGTGGCTCTTTAGCTTTTGAGAAGAAACTGGAGGATATTGTTAGGACGGAATTTAAGGATAGAGGGTTGGACTTGAAGTCATTTTCGGCCCAATTAGAATTTAGTGATCGAGTCCGAGAAAAGATTGATAACAGAAACGAGGTTAACACCAATATATCTGTTATTGACCAGAAAATCGAAGAGCAAAAGAAACAGAACGAACTAGAGGAATTAAAAACGAAACAGGCTCTTATCACATCAAAAGGCTTGACAAAAGAAATATTGTACAAGCAGTTTATTGATAAATGGGATGGGAAAACGCCGTTGTACGGGGTAACTCCAGAGTTTCTCAAAATCACCAATTAGGGAAACATTAGATAATAGTTACTTCCTTAAATAATAAAGTTTAAGGAAGTAATCCCCAAAGGACCGGTAGCTCAGTTGGTTAGAGCAGCAAACTCATAATTTGAAGGTCAAGAGTTCAATTCTCTTCCGGTCCACACCTTATAGGTTATTTAAAATACATGACATATAAGTGGTCTTTGACATAAGTCCTTATGGTTGGAAAGAGGAGGAACGCAGTCCGTATAGTTTCAGCTTTTGTGTCACTGGATGGCTGTACGGGTTGTTTAGAGACATTATGGGAAATGTCTTGCGCTCCTTTATCCTCCCAACAGAAACTTTGTAAAATGCTTAGAAGCCTGTGAACCGATCGTATTTCACATCCCAAATGGCCAATAAGTTCAATTGTTGTTTTTACGTCCTATGGGCGGCTTATCGTCTTTTGATTTCCTTTATAAGAGACCTAAACTCTTGTACAAGGAGGATAAGCAACAGCAAATTAATTTCCATTGCGGCTGCAAAGTTAAAACTTTTTAGCCAAAAGCCGGTGAAAATCCGGCAAACTTGCTCGGTTCGTCTATCGGAAAGGACATCTGCATTTCGAGCAGAAAAGAATGGTTCGACTCCATTACCGAGTACAACAGGTCCGAAGTACAAGGAAACGAACATGCAGGTTATGCTTAATGCAGATAAATAATCCCTGTCCAGAATCGTTTGTCTGGTGGTGTTATACCGAGCTATTGGTCAAATCGGTATGCAAAGTGTCTTTGTGGGAGTGTTCGATTCCTCCATCATCGCCGTAATGGGGATGAGTCGGTTAGGGAGATAAAGACACTACTTGCCCTTATAGCTTCAGTTGGTTAGAGCAGTGCGCTGTTAACGCATTGGTCGGTGGTTCGAGTCCATCTGAGGGCGCTTATGGTTTTGTTTTTTAAGGTAAATAGATTGTTATTGGATTAGCTTATTTTTCTTTCCGCGAAGCTGTGAAGTTGTGAAACTTCCAGCTATCTGGTTCATTGGCCAAGTGGTAAGGCAATGGTCTGCAAAACCATGATCGCAGGTTCGATTCCTGCATGGACCTCATAAAAAATGGGGAGTTGCAATTACTCCCCAAAGATGACAACCATAGGGCTAATATGGTTGTGAAATCAAAATGACAGCGGCTATTCGCAAAGTTGAATCAAAAGAGATATGACAGCTATAACTGTCTGAAGGACAACACAGATTGCAGCTATATTGTCTCTTCGCTCTTGGCTAAAATGATTCGACTTACCCGTAAGTTTAGTCATATTGCTTGCAAAGGTAAGTGAAATTTGCGATAAACTGTCTTTTGACCGAAAAACTGTCAAGGGTTAAGTGGAAACCGGCCACTGTGCAATTACTGGAAACTTCAGTACAAACACTCATCCGGTCATGGTGGTTACAGTTGCTCCACCATTATAGTGCATTAGTTCAGTGGTTAGAACGCTACACTGTCATTGTAGAGGTCACGAGTTCGATTCTCGTATGCATTGCAAAAATACAACCATGCAGCCAACTACTGCATGGAGGAAGATAAAAAATAAATCAATTGTTAAATCTACGGACAATCCATTTACCTATAAGATAGATTGTAGCACAAACCGCGAAACTGGCAGTAATTGACACGGCTAATGTCAAGTCCAGATTGATGTCGTAGTTAACATTAACATTTACGTTGGTTGTAAAGTTGGCGTTAATGTTTGTATTACAACTATTTATAGTAAACATCTGAAGGAAAGCCGTTATCAACGGATTCATTTCAATCAGTTTTAACCGCAAAGATACGGCTTTTCTTCTTATTGTCCGTTTAAAAACATTATTATGAAACGTCAAATAAACGTATCTTGTGGAGGAGTTGGCTTTTTAGGTTTACTGACAATCGTATTTATCACGTTGAAATTGTGTAATGTGATAAATTGGTCATGGTGGTGGGTGACTATGCCTCTCTGGGTATTTCCAGTCGCATGTTTGTGGGGGTCGATTATTGCAGTGATTGTATGTTTTTTTACTTTCATGTTTAACCGTATTATGAAGAGGAAATAATCACATATTCATTTGAGTAGTTATGAAAACAGGAGTAATACTGGCTCGGTTCCAGCCTATACACAACGGACACCTACAGCTGATAAAGAAGGCTTGTGAAGAGAATGAGCAAGTTTTAGTTATTATTGGCTCAATAGACAAACTCTCAAAACGGAACCCAATACCTTGGACTATCCGAAAACAACTTGTTGAAAAGGCGATTAAAGACCATTCTCTTCACGAAAAAACGAAGATTGTTGAGCTTGCTGATCTTTCTGATGAATCTGACAACAGCCACGACTGGGGCTTTTACCTATACTCATTTATTGTTAGCAAAATCAACCAATCTGATTTCACTATCTATTACTCTGATGGATTTGAGACCATCACGTCTTGGTTCCCAGGATTTCTTTTAAGGAATAATGTATCTTTATCTTTACTTGCCAGAAACACTTGTGAAGATGGTGTGTCAGCAACTATGGTGCGTGATATGATACTTGCTGATAGCCTTCCAGAAAATGATGTGGTCCCACAGTGCGTGTATGATATGCGCCAGACGATTAAGGCATTTCTAAATGTGTTTAAGTAAAAATATAAATATGGAGATAGTAAGAAATGAGCAAGAAATTTGGGATTTGCTCAACCAATGTGCTGATGCCGAAGAAACTGGAAGTTCAAAATATCCAGGAATGAGTTATGAACAAGGAATAAAAGCTGCTATTGAATGGATTATTGGAGACATTAACGACCACCCAATTAACGAATAGTTGAATTGTTATTAAAATAAGATAAACTTTATATTGAATTAAAAGGAACTGTTATTGCCCTATGTATATGGGCAATAGCTTGTGCACTCACAGAATTTGTTAGTTGGCTTGGCCTTCCTAATTACTGGATAGCCTTAACATTTCTATTTTCGTTCATAACATCACAAATAGTATTTTTCCGCAAATACTATTAGGAGTAATTGAAGATCTGTTAACGATGAAAGGAAATAAAATGTATTGGTAATTTTGGAAAACTGTCCCTTTCAGAAAGTTAAACCTAAATGAAGTTAGTCAATGAGTAAATCAATAGAAGAAATTAGGGCAATGAAAGCTATCCTTGAAAGAGATATAGCCGTCAAAGTTGCAAAGTTTGAGCAAGAGTCATGTGTGCAAATCACAGATGTAGGCATTGACCGTGTAGAAATAAAAATGTTGAATGATAAAACGGTTTGTCAAAATATTACAGTTAATATAATAATTCAATTATGAAAAAGTATATTGGAACAAGACAGCTTGAAGCCGAACCTATGACATTGGGTGGCTTCGTTCAAAAACAGGTAGAAACCCCTATGGTAAGGACATTGAGAACCATGAAGAAACAGAGCAAGGTTATTATGTTAAATGTGAAGATGGTTACGAAAGTTGGTTGCCTGCCGAACCGTTTGAGAAATATTATAAGTGTACAGATACCTTTCTTGACCGTTTGCACATTGAGATGAAAGACTTGTATGGTAAGTTGGATAAACTTGTTGCTTTCATTGATTCTGGAAAGATGGATGAAGTGGTAACAGATAACTACCAAAAATTCTTGCTACGCTTACAGCAAGTAGTGATGGGTAATTACGTGAAAACACTTGAATGTCGTATTGGATGTCTTGATGGTGCTCCTAATGCTCCGTTTAATCGGATGTCTTTCGGAGTTGCAATCGAAGCGTTGAAATTTGGTTTTGCTATTCGTAGAAAAGGTTGGAATGGAAAGGGATTGTGGGTCATCAAGCAAGTCCCGGTACACATCGAAAGCGATATTGTTCCGAAGATGCAGTCACTTCCTCAATCGGCAAAAGACCTTATTCTAAAAGGCAAGGGTTTCATTGACTATACAAGCCAGTGCCTTATTTACAACGAGAATACCGGACATGCTGATAGTTGGGTTCCATCAATCAACGATGTGTTTGCTGAAGATTGGGAGATTGTGAAATGATTAAAATAATAAAATGGACCGGAAAATTTTCCGGTCCATAGATTAATAAACTTTCTTTCCTTTACGGTTAACCACACAATTGTATATGGCTAACTCGCCAACCTTATCTCCTGTGCGCTTACAGTAATTATATGCACCACGCGCACCAGAGAACTCTCCTCTTCCATGCAGGTAAACAAGTTTACCCTGCGAATCAGCTCCTTTACAAGCGGAGATGAATAAAGAATATCGATTCTTCATAATTTATAGATTTAATTGCAAAGATAATCATTATATAGAAAACTAAAAATAAAAGGAACAAAAAAAATGAACTTTGACTCACAAATATGTACTACCCATGAGCAATCGGAAAGTTTGCTTTCTTTAGGATTGAAATTAGAAACAGCCGATATGGTGTATCATTGTACCAAAAGTAAAGTGCCTGCATTGAAATGGGAATTAAAACCAGCTCCACCAACACTAAGAGGTAAATTTTGGACACCTAATAGAATTGCAAAGTTAGCATTGCCTTTTCATAAGCATCCAGATGGAACACCTATGACTGGAGAAGAAGTGTTTGACGAAATGTGGGGTAGGGATATTCCAGCATGGAGCTTATCGAGATTGTTGGAAATGCTGCCTAATGAAGTTCCAGATCCTAAACCTGGATTTGAGGCACATCATCCAGAACTGATAAAACATGCTTCGGGTTATAATCTGTCAATTCGGAGATATACAGCAGATTGTTTGGTTGGAACACATATTGAAGATAGTCCAATAGAGTGTTGCGTATCTATGATAGGATGGCTGATTAAGAATAATCATTTTAATAAAGAATATCTGAAATAAGAGACATGAAAAAAGATGATGATAGGCATTGTAGCGAGTGTGTTCACTATGAGGTATGTACTAACTAAGATGTATTGCAAAGCTCTAAAAAGGCGAATAACAGCAAGAAAAACACCTCATTACTGTAAGTATTATAAATCATTTATAAAAATCAACAATGGAAAAGGGCAATGATATAAAACAATCTCTTTATGACATACAACCTGGAGATAAGGTGTATTTTAGGAGTAATTATTTCTCCACAATTTATGTTGTGGAGCGAGTAACTCCAACTTTAATTATATGTAATAATATTAAGTTCCGTAAAAATGATGGTAGAAAAACACCTTCTGAAAGATACCACTATTGCTATATTGAAGTGCTTACTCCAGAGTTATTGTATAAACATAGGCAGGAAGTTATGCGCAAACATTTAATACAACAAGTTAAGAACATTCAAATTGATAAATTGACTAACGATCAATTACAGCAAATCGTTCAAATAACTCAAATACCTAACTCTAATGAGGATATTTCAAAAACTGAAAAAATGGTGCCGTAATATGCTAGAGATTTCACGCAATACATATTCTGAAATTCATAGTCCATATAAAAATCGAGCTGAAAGGAGAGCTATGAATAAAAAGAAATAAAATCCAATAAAGATATAGATTTATTCTCATAATGAATTATCTTTGTATTATAAACAAGTGAGTCTATCCTACATTTATTAACCTATGGTTGGTAATGTAGATGAATTGAAATATTGGGATGTGATACTAAAATGATACCAAATGTGTAATTATCTGACTATCAACATCAATTTTACTCCCTGAGGGTGTACTAAAAAGAGGTAACTAAGGTTGCCTCTTTTTTTGTATATCAATACTTGAATGATAATAAGGAATAAAAACGGCTCAGTCTGAAAACTTGGGGGATTGCGTTAAAATTCTTATTTTTGCATCATGAAAACATCCTCTTCCCAAACGATTGATCCTGTTGCTTCTTTAAGCTTGTTCTTGCCTTCAGGAATCCTTGATTACTTTACCCTAGTCAATCATGTTTCTCAGGATACTTGCTTTATTCTTTATTTAGAGGAGAAAGCCACTATTCCTGCCGAGTACTCTGATCTCCATCTTCACTCAAAAGGTTTCCTCCCTGAGATTGAAGTTCAGGACTTCCCTATCCGTGGTAAAGCCGTTTATTTACGTATCAAGCGTCGTCGCTGGGAAGATCCATCCACTGGGCAGACATATAGTCGTGACTGGAGTTTGGTAGCCACCGGTACTCGCATAACCGCTGAGTTCGGTGCTTTTTTAAAAGAATTACTTAGATAATCACGCCGTTAGCTGCCAAAGTGTAGCAGAGCATTACTGTATGGATGGCAAACAGCTTCAAAGCCAATATAAAGATCACCTGAGTGACTTCCAGAATTGGGATCAGAGAGCACATGCCCAAGAG
>CDYE01001148.1_pt1 | contig 34495 bp, 18 predicted proteins | sample 557661 | NCBI WGS metagenome assembly CDYE01 (sample SAMEA3182080, study PRJEB8094) | gut metagenome | biome: human; feature: gut; material: Stool; isolation source: human stools | place: Canada | collected 2012-11-08
ATAGTAATCTTTCCTGTACCTTCGCTTACGAATATGCGTGCAATAGCACGTTTACGTCTGCCTAATGCATTTACTACTTCCATTATATCTTATTTATATGAATTAATATCAATCATTTTCGGGTTCTGAGCAGCCTGTTTGTGTTCGCTACCAGCGTAAACATACAAGTTATTCAGCAATTTAGCTCCCAGGATATTCTTAGGAAGCATGCCCTTCACTACTTTTTTCAGTAATCTCTCTTCACCGTTCGGTTTTGTGATCAAACGGGCAGGAGTCATTTCTCTCTGACCACCAGGATAACCTGTATATGACAAATAAACTCTGTCATTCCATTTGTTACCAGTCAGTTTTACTTTGTCTGCATTAATGATGATAACGTTATCACCGCAGTCTACGTGAGGAGTAAAGTTTGGTTTGTACTTTCCTCTCAGCAATTTTGCAACTTTTGCTCCCAGACGGCCTAATGTTTGGTCTGTAGCGTCAACGATAACCCATTCTTTGGTTACAGTCGCTTTGTTTGCAGAAATGGTCTTGTAACTTAAAGTATCCACTCTAATTTTGTTTTTTAAATGTTACTACTAAAAATTTCTTCACCACTCATTAGTCTTCCCCGGACAAAGGAATACTAACTTGCTATGAATTAATATCTTATCATTTTGTGATAATAATCGGCTTGCAAAAGTACGGCTTTTCTTTGAATTGGCAAACTATTTCTTGCTTTTTTTGGTTTTATCCGGTTGAGAGACAAGAGGGAAAAAGCAGGAGATAACAAGGATATTATATATAATAAGGTATAAAATGATTCAATATTAATTTTAGATATCAACAGAGAAGGATTCCGCACTGAAACGAGATTTTCATGGTACACATAAATATTTTTGTACATTCTATCTTCTAACTTTATATATTCTTCTTCCTCACCGATGAACGGGTCGTTCATCGGTGAGGAACAAATTTCGGGTCTTAAGCAAAAGAATAGACAAGATATTCCATTGAATAACAGCCTTTTATATCTTCCTCGTCTTTCCCTTACCTATTTAAGAATTTTATCAACAAACAAAGATGATATTTACTATCCTTACGAAAGAATAACCTACCTGGATACAGACAGAAACTAAACGAGAAAAACGTATCGCTTTCACCTCTTTATTTATTTTTATCTGCATAAGAGCGAATTAATAAAAAGAGAGAGCAAACGGAGTCTTTCAATGTACGGAAGCCTTCTAGGGGCTATACAGGACAAATTCTAAAGGAATATGGATGAAATCTAAAGCGCTTTATCTGTTTTTAAATACAGGAAAGACGATAACCAATGCTTGTTTTGCAGAATAGCAGTAATTTAGCAGCAGATTCTTTAAGCAAAAAAACAACTATAAAAATAGTCATGAAAAACATTCAGAAACTTCTCTTTCTTGCGGTTTGCCTTTGCACCGCATTTACGGCCAACGCCCAAAACCTGATCGTCACCGGAAAGGTCATAGACTCTGAGGGTCTTGAGGTGATTGGTGCCAACATTACCCTGAAGGGTAGTCCCGGTGTCGGTGCAATCAGTGATTTAAGCGGAAATTATAAGATTAAGGTAAACAATGCCGCTAAGGACATTCTCGTATTCTCTTATATAGGAATGAGAACACAAGAAATCCACGTGAAAGGAAAGACGACAATCAATGTCACACTGCAAAGCGATGCTAAAGCGCTGGACGAGGTGGTTGTGGTTGGTTACGGAACCAGCAAGCGTAGCGACCTGACCGGATCCGTAGTTTCCGTAAAAAGCGAAGATTTGATGAGAATGCCTACTTCCGATGTCACCCAGGCATTGGCAGGGCGGGTGGCAGGTGTGCAAATCACGCAAAGCGAAGGTGCACCGGGGTCTACCATTTCCATACGCGTACGCGGTGGCATTTCCATCACGCAGAGCAACGAACCTCTTTATATTATCGACGGCTTCCCCAGCGAAGACGGAATGTCCACTATCGACCCCGCCGAGATTGAAACGATTGATATCCTGAAAGATGCTTCGGCAACAGCCATTTACGGTGCACGCGGAGCGAACGGTGTAGTGGTAATCACTACCAAGAGAGGAAATAAGGATGGAAGCAAGATGAGTATCAGTTTTGACAGTTACGTAGGCGTGAAGACTCTGGCACGCAAACTGCCAGTACTGTCCACCAAAGAGTTTGTCTTATTGGATTATGAGCGCAGGTTGCAATTCGACGGTGAAGCAGGAGTCAAAAGTTTCCAGTCTATCTACGGTTCTTTTCTGGACATCAACGAAAATTATGGAAACTACGCCGGAATCGACTGGCAGGAAGAGACGCTGGGAAGAACAACAACTTCACAGAACTACCGTGTGCGCATCTCAGGTGGCAACAAAGAACTGCAATATTCTCTGAATTATACGTATTTCAAAGACCTCGGTGCTATGCTATACAGCGGAAACGACAAACATAATATCTCATTCAGCCTTTCCCATAAACCTACCAAACGCATCTCTGTCAATGCCCGTGTCAATTACGACCAGACACATATATATGGTATGGGAACTTCCGACCAGTCCACCCGTTTCAACAAAATGGAGCACATCCTGCAATACCGCCCCACCAAAGGTATCTATGGAGACGACGAGAGCCTGCTGAAGAGCGAAGAAGACAACATCACCGACGAGGAAGGCAACCCGATGCAAAATCCGCTCACCTCTGCCGCCGAAGAAATCAACAAAAGACAACTGCGCACTTTCCAGGCCAATGGCGGACTGATATTCAACATTGCCAAAGGGCTTAGTTTCCGCAACAACACCGGTATGCGTTACCAGACCACACGATTTGATGTCTTTTATGGAGAAAAGTCCAGCAACGGAAAACGCTCCAGTGCCAACGGATATATCCAATATGCAGAAAACAGCAGTTTCCAAACTTCCAATGTGCTCAACTACGAGTACAAGAAGAAAAAGCATAAATTAATCGCGATGCTCGGCCAGGAATGGGTATCACGATGGACACGCAATATGCGTGCCAGTGCGACTAACTTCCCCAACAATGATATTAATCTGGACGATATGAACCTTGGTATTCCGGGTTCCATCACCTCTAATGCCAATTACGATGGCAAACTATTATCCTTCTTCACCCGCTTCAATTACAACTTCGGAGAAAAGTATCTGGTGACCGCCACTTTACGTGCCGACGGCTCTTCCAAATTCAGTGAAGACAAGAAATGGGGGCTTTTCCCTTCCGTTTCCGCTGCCTGGCGCATGGGCGAAGAGAAGTTTATCAAGAACCTGAACCTGTTTTCCGACCTGAAGTTACGCGTCGGATATGGAATGTCGGGCAACAACCGTATCGGCAGCTATGCTTCATTAAACCTGCTCAACTCGGTGAAATACCCGAACGGTGAAAGCAATATGCCGGGATACGTACCGACCGCTATCCCGAACGAAATGCTTCAATGGGAATCCAACAACACGTTCAACGTCGGACTGGATTTAGGCTTCCTCGAACAACGCCTGACCATATCTCCGGAGTTTTACGTAAATGAAAGTACCCACCTGCTATTGAACTCACGCATACCGAGTTCTTCGGGATACAGCAATATGATTCGTAATATCGGAAAGACGCAGAACATCGGTGTCGACCTGACAATCAGTTCTGTGAATATACAGAAACGCAACTTCACATGGAATACCAACTTCAACTTGTCTCACAACAAGAATACGATTAAAGCACTGTCCGGCGAACAATTCTTCCTCGAAGAAGCCAAATTCGGTTATAACCAAAAGACACACAAGATAGAGGTAGGCAGGCCAATCGGCCAGTTCTACGGCTACCGTACCCTCGGACTCTACCAAGTGGAAGACTTTGATTACGACCCGAACACCAAAAAATACACACTGAAAGAAGGTATCCCCTACCGGGGTTCACGCAGTGAAACGCAACCGGGTATGTGGAAATTTGCCGATACCGACGGAAATAAAGTGATTGATGAAAATGACCAGACGGTTATCGGTAACGCCAATCCGAAGTTCTTCGGTGGCTTGAACAATTCTTTCACCTACCAGAATTTCGACTTAAGCATATTCTTCACCTTCTCCTACGGGGGCGAAGTATTGAACGCTACCAAACTGACAAATACGCAAGCCGGCAAATCCGGATACAACGTACTGGATGCAGTGAACAGCAACAAACGCTGGGTGACAATCAACCGGAACGGTGATATCATAACAGACCCGCAGGAACTTGCCGCATTGAATGCGGGCAAAAGCGCAGCCGTTGTCAACGACATGGAGCAAGGTGACACCTATATCCATTCATGGGCAGTGGAAGATGCATCTTACCTGCGACTAAGCAACGTGACTATCGGATACAACTTCCCCAAAAAATGGCTACGGAAAGCAGGCATCCAGAAGCTCCGCCTGTATGCGACAGGCAGCAATCTATTTGTCTGGACTCCTTACACCGGATTCGACCCGGAAGTTTCTACCAAAGGCAGCAACCTGACTCCCGGAGTAGACTACGGAGCATACCCGAGAAGCCATTCTTACGTATTCGGATTGAACGTGACCTTTTAATTCACCTTAAAATAACGGAAATATGAAAATCTATAAAACATATCTTTATGTATTCAGTATGCTGGTAGGAAGCCTGCTCAACGCTTCCTGTGTCGACATGCTGACTGAAGACCCCAACTCTTATTACGAAAAGAAGGACATATTTGTAACAAAGGCAAAGGCCGCAATGGCTGTTACCGGAGTATACGAGCAACTTCCGACGCTCTATGGCTCTATGGATATGGCATTTCCCTGTTCGGACGACACTTATTATGTAGCAGGAGTGACTTCGGACAAAGGGCGCCGGGATATCGCCCACTACAAAGTAACCAGTTCAAACACATGGGTGAATAGTATCTGGCAAGGCAACTACACCGGCATTGAACGTGCCAACTATACTATTGAAGGTATCGAAGGAATGGTTGATTACGAAACGGACAAAGAGTTGCAAGCATTGGTTGGAGAAACCAAATTCCTGAGAGCCTTGTATGCATTCAATCTGGTGCGCTACTGGGGAGATGTTCCTTTCAAGACAACCTCAACCAATGCAGATAAAAATGTCTTTCAGCCACGTTGCAGCAGAGAAATAATCTACGACCAGATTATTGAGGATTTGAATTTTGCCAAGACTCATTTGCCCTGGGCTACCGCGGCCACTACTCCGGAGAAGATCACCCAGGGAGCTGCCCGCGGACTGCTCATGCGCGTACTGTTACAACGTGCCGGATACAGTCTTCAAATGGACGGAAGCATTACCCGCCCCGATGACGCCAAGCGTAGAAAATATTTTGAAGCTGTCATCGAAGAATGGGAAGAGTTCAAAGCAAACGGTTATCACGATTTCTATCCCGAAGGTTATAGAGAACTATTCAAAGGGTTCTCCGCAGGAACACTCAACTCCGTAGAAAGTATCTTTGAAATCGCATTTTATAGTCCGGACGGCAAGACAGGAGCCAAAGGATACTGGGGTACTTACATCGGGCCGCTGGTCGCGCACCCCGGCATTTCCGTAACCGAAGTCAACCAATTTATGGGACGTGCCAATGCAGTATTCCGGGTGGTTCCCGAATGGAAAGGATTCTTCGACGTTCAGGCAGAAGATGCGGACGGCAATGTGATAACGGGTGACGAACGTCGTGATGTGATGATTTGCAACTACAAATTCAACTGGGACAAAGAGCTCTATAATCATAAGAAAGTGATTAACAAAAACGGGAAAGACTGGTATCCGGGCAAATGGCGCCGTGAATGGATGCCTATCGGCTACAAAGACCCGAACGTCACCGATGTCAATTTCTGCTATCTCCGCTATGCGGATGTCGTACTGATGGCAGCCGAAGCCTACAATGAAACTGATAATACTCCCGAAGCATGGAAGCTGCTCAACAGCGTACGCAAACGTGCCGGAGCCAGAGAAATCACGACAGCGAACTATACCGAACTGATGAAGGAGAAAGTGTATAAACTGAACTTTATTTCCGACGGCGATGATGCCGGCAAATTCCGCACAGCACTTTATTGGGAACGTGGTTTCGAACTCGCTTTCGAAGGACAACGCAAATACGACCTCATCCGCTGGGGAATTATCAAAGAAGCATTAACCTTGTTCAGCAACCGTTCTTCAGTGAAAAGCACTTACCCTGCCGGAGACAATTTCCAAAAGGGTAAACATGAATTATTCCCTATTCCGCTGGACGAATTACAGTTGAACCCGATGTTTGAAAACAAAAACAATCCTAATTATTAAATAGTACCATGAAGAAATTAATCAGCACCATACTGCTTTGCTGCCTGATATCTTCCGGCTTGCAGGCACAAGAGAAGCCGGCACGAATCAGGCTTACGGACGTGACGCTTATGCACGAAATGCGTGCCACCCCTTCCCCGTCGGACAAAGCAACGGTATCCGACCGCGCCGTTTCATTCCAATGGCCGTTACAGTCGGATATAAATACATCCGAAACGGTATTGGACGGAATGAAATCCAGTAAGAAGAAGGCAGACAAATCGCGTCTGAAATACCGGCTGCGCTACTCGCAAGATGCAGCACTGAAAAACAACGTGACGCAGGAAGAAACCCGTTGGCCCTTCTTCAACCCGGAGAAAGACCTAGCTCCCGGTGTATGGTATTGGCAATACGGATATGTGAATGAAGCAGGAAAGGCCCAATGGTCTTCCGTTCTGCAATTCACAGTGAAAGCCAATCCGGACAAGTTCTGCCCGCCTTCATTCAAGACGATGCAGGCAAACCTTTCCAAAAACCATCCACGCATATTGGTGCAGAAAGACCAATGGGCGGATTTTATGAAAAGCAGCCGTTCAAAGGCGGAGTATCAATGGTACTTGGAAAAGGCAAAGAAAGTATTAAAGACCCCGATGCAGTCTGTCAATGATATTAATACCAAACTTGCTGCAGGGCTGGACAACGAGATGCAACGCAATGCCATGTTGACCCGTGAAAGCCGACGCATTATCGACAACGAAGAATCGAATGTAGAATTATTGATACGCGCCTACCTGTTGACACAGGATACACAATATAGCAAGGAAGCTATCAAACGCATCTTGGAAATGGTCAGTTGGGATGAGAACGAGAACGTGAAAGGTGACTTCAATGCTTCCACCATGCTTTCACTCAGTTCATTAGCTTATGACTCGTTCTATAATCTGCTGGACGAGCCACAGAAACAAACGTTACTGAAAGAAATCAAGAAGCGCGGAAGTGAATTTTATGCGAGCTACAACAACCACCTGGAAAACCACATCGCTGACAATCACGTCTGGCAAATGACCCTGCGTATTTTTACATTTGCGGCATTCAGCGTGTATGGCGACCTTCCCGAAGCCGACATCTGGGCGGACTACTGCTACAATCTCTGGCTGGCACGTTTTCCGGGGCTGAACAAGGACGGAGCCTGGCACAACGGCGACTCTTACTTCACGGTCAACATCCGCACACTGATAGAAGTGCCTTACTTCTACACCACCGTCACAGGATTCAACTTTTTCAGCGACCCGTGGTATCAGGGTTCCGCCCTGTACACGATCTATCAACAACCGCCTTTCTCCAAATCGGGCGGTAACGGTAGCGGACATCAAGGTACCTTGAAACCTAGTTCTATCCGTGTGGGATACGCCGATGCCTTAGCCCGCATGACCGGCAACACGTATGCTGCCGACTACGTACGCCGCATCGCCACCACTCCCGACTTCCACAAACGTTACCTGGCAGCAAAATCCGGCAGCCTGGCATGGTTCCGCCTGCAATGCGACAAGCCGCTGCCCGAAGGTGAAGGACTCGCCAATCTCCCCATGGGGTATGTTTTCCCGGAAAGCGGACTGGCTTCCTTCATGACCAACTGGGAGCGTGTAGGTGGCAATGCCATGTTCAGTTTCCGAAGCAGCCCTTACGGCAGTACTTCGCACGCCATTGCCAACCAAAACGCATTCAATACGTTCTTCGGCGGAAGCTCGCTCTTCTACAGCAGCGGACACCACATCTCATTCGTAGACAAGCACAGCATGCTTTGCCACCGTTCCACCCGCGCCCACAACACAATCCTGGTGAACGGCATGGGGCAGCGTATCGGAACGGAAGGTTACGGCTGGATTCCCCGTTACTACGTAGGCGAGAAAATCGGCTACCTGCTGGGTGACGCTTCCAATGCTTACGGCGAAGAAATCTCCCCTCTCTGGCTGGAACGCGGGAAAGAAGGCGGAATAGAGTATACCCCCGCCAACGGCTGGGACAAGAACCACCTGAAAACGTTCAGACGCCACACCGTCGCTTTGGGCAAAACCGGATTAGTGTTTATCTATGATGAACTCGAAGCTGACGAACCCGTCACCTGGGATTATCTGCTGCATACAGTCATCAATCCGATGAATGTAACGAAGAAAGACAAATTTGTACACATACAGGCCACCAACAAGAACGGAGCATCCGACGCTTATCTGTTCTCAAGCGGCACATTGAAAACCGATACCACCAGCCGGTTCTTTGTCCCGGCTGTCAATTGGCTGCGTGCGGACGCCAAAGGCAAGTTTGCCGCTTACCCCAACCACTGGCATTTCACGGCGACTTCCGAGAAACAGAAGACATACCGTTTTGCCACCATTATCAACACGCATCCTCTCTCCCGCCCCGTCGCCGACCCGGAGATACTTTCCGACGGACGCATCAAAGCAGGAAGCTGGATTATCAAAGTGAATGTCTCGGCAGAAGGCACTCCTTCCTTCTTCATCCGCTCTACCCGGAAAGGAGAAGATGTGAACATCACTTACAAAGGCGGAGCGACTATCGTACGTGAAGATGGCTACGAGACGACTCTGGTAGACAAACGCCCGGAACTGGAAATCTAACCGATTATAAAAAGAATATGAAAACAAAAAGATATTTAGTACAAGGATTCCTGTTACTGCTCTGTTCGATGACAGCCATAGCCGGTTCGCCTTCCGAAGAACCGCAACATCCGCAGAACCCGCAGAAACAGACGGGTAAACGCCCACGCATACAGACTTCCGCAAGCAAAAAGGAAATTGTATTCAAGCCCAATGCAGAAACGGGAAAGGCGGAAACAGAAAAGGCAGGAAAGGGAAAGGCAGGAACGGAAAAGACGAAAGCAGTCAAAGTTGCCGGAAAGAAACCGAAAGGCGCGGCAACCGGCAAGCAGGCTAAAAAGAAGCCTCAACAAAAGACAGCTTCCGAACGCTACATGGCACTCAAAACCAACATTGCCTACGACGCAATCGCCATGCCGAACCTGGCCTTCGAAATGCAGTTCAGCAAGCATATTTCCGTAGAGCTTCCTGTCATGTTCAGCGGCTGGGATATCAGCCATAAATATGCTGTACGCACTTTCGCTGTTCAACCCGAAGGACGCTGGTGGTTGGAAAAAGCAGGGACAGGCCATTTCTTCGGTGTACATGCCCACATGGCTCTGTTCAATGTGAAATGGGATGAGAACCGCTATCAGAGTACCGGTCGTCCGCTATTGGGCGCAGGTGTTAGCTACGGATACAAACTCCCTTTCTCCAAACACTGGGGAGCGGAATTTACGCTGGGAGCCGGCTATGCCAATATGAAGTATAACACCTATTATAATATAGACAACGGTGCCCTGATTGAAACTAAAAGCCGGAATTACTGGGGAATCACCCGTCTCGGCATCTCATTGTCCTACCATTTTTAAGCCTGTATGATTATGAAAAAGAATACATATACATCCATTATCCGCACGCTGGGTTGTTTACTGCTATTGACAGTTTTCGTAAGCAGTTGCCTTTATGAAGAACCGGAACTGACGGTCGACGGTGAGCTCGGGGTAGACCCCACCGCTGTTAATATCATGACGAACCTGACACTGGAAACGTCATTCGAGCTAGTGAATGTGAATCGCGGTACACGCGCAGCAGCCACCACTAATTTGCATCGCTTCGTCGTTGCCGTTTATGAAGGTTCGCAGAAAGTAGCCGGTCAGACTATCTATCAAGACGTACAGGACGGTGAAACAACTGTAAATATCCCTCTGAGCATGAAGTTGCATGCCCGCAAATATCAGCTCGTCGTATGGGCGGACTATGTGGAGAAAACCGGCGAAGAAATTAGTCAGGCTTTCTATGATGCAACAAACCCGGCATTCATCTTACGCACTACGCCTTACAAGGGGAATTCCAACTACAACGATGCTTTCTATGGAAACGCGTCATTAGACCTGACCGCCTATCGTGACCAATGGAACGTCACCGTTCCCATAGACATCAAGATGACCCGCCCGATGGCATCATACAACCTGATAGCAACGGATGTAGCCAAATTCCTGAAGAAAGTGGCAGACAAGGAAATCACCGGAAAGAAATTTACGATGACCGTCAAATACAACTACTATCTACCCACAGGATTCGATGCGCTTACCGGCAAACTGAAAAACTCTTTGCAGTATGTAGAATATAACAAGACGGTCGACCTGGCAACTCTTCAGAAAGGGGAGAACAAGGAAGAATTCAACATCGGTTCCGACTTCCTGCTTATCAACAACGAATCCGCATCGTCTATTCCGGTGACTATCGAGATAACGAACGAGAGTAAGACAGTGGTAGCCCGCTACCAGAATCTGAAAGTCCCTTATGAACGGAACAAAGAAACAACTATCCGGGGCTATTTCCTGACGGCTAGCCCGGGTATCAGTTTCGACCCTGATTTCAACGATGATGACATCATTATAGATGTCGCTCCTATCGTCAAAAACAATTAATAATTATCATACACTTTAATCATTACCATTATGAAAAAGAACTTTATCTATTTAGCGATTACGCTGCTCGTAGGATTATTCGCCTCATGTAGCCAGGAGAACGATTCAAGTATTTCGAACAGTCAGAACAAACTGGTCAATATCTCTGCCGAATTACCGAAAGAATTTGCCCAAACACGTGCTGTTCCGTCAGTAGACGGACATTACCTGCGTTGCATTCTTGAAATAACGAATGAAAACGGAGACAGAGTGTACAGAGAAGAAAAACTGGGAACCGAAGGCAGCGCAGACGGCAAGCTTTCTTTCACTTTTGCCCTCGAAGAAGCCGGCACATACAATTATAAGATGTGGGCAGACTTCATCGAAGCCAACGGGCAGCAGAAAGACCCCATTACAGGCCGCTACACCGACAAGTTTTATAATACGGAAGACCTGACCAAGATTACAATAAAAGACCCGGTTTTGCTTTATAACACCGATGCGTGTGATGCATTCGCCGGCAACGGAAGTTTTGAGAAAAGTCAGGCAACGTTGGATAATCCGCTCAGCGTCACATTGGTTCGTCCGTTTGCCAAACTGATTGTATCGGACAAGAGTAAAGAGAATTTCGCAAAATGTACGTCAGTCAGTGTCAGCCAGGAAGTCCCTGCCGGATTCGATGTATCAACCGGTACAATTTCTACGGAAACAGTAGTGGCTGTTCTTCCGGCTACTGCTCCTATCGGCACAGGAGAACAAGAAGGAGAAGGATTTGATTTAAAACTCTTCTCATATTATATCTTTGCGGACAACGACGCTTTGGGTGAAATCGGACTGACTTTTGTCAATACTGACGGCGGCCGTACAGTCGCTATCCCTGCCAATGTACCGGTGAAAAAGAATACACGCACACTGGTAAGAGGGTATCTTGTTGCCGAATCACAAAGCAACGGTCAGATTGATACGGACTTCGGTGAATGGAATCCGGATATAGACGGCGGAGACGTTGAGCCGACAGAACCGACCATTGACCCCAAAATTGGTGATTACTATTACCAAAATGGCGAATATTCTTCGGAACTGAAAACGGATGCCGAGAATCCTTGTATCGGAGTTGTGTTTGCAACTAAAGCGCTGAACGGTGATAAGGCTGAAAATTATGGTGCATATACCCGCATCAAAGGCTATGTCATGGCTTTGGAAAGCGCACCTTCCGCTACACGTAAGGAATTCTGCGATAAAAGTGTAAATGGTACGATTGACCTCACCGGTTTGGAATTAACCAAAACCGGATATGAGAATACCAATACCCTTCTTGCAGATAGTCGTTATACAGACCATGCAGACAAATATCTGGTGATAGCAGACTTCCTTCTCTTTAAAGAAAAGACTGCTACTCCTGCAAATTCCAGTGGGTGGTATATACCTTCTTTTGAAGAAGTAAAGGAATTTTCCATAAGATATTATGGATTGGGAGAGACTGCTAAAAATGAAACATTCGCACTCGCAGTGGATGCCATTGAGGGAGCAAATAAATTTGTTCACATCACAACATCTGACCGTTATTTACTGACCAGCAGCATCAGTAATAAACAGATGTCACCTGTTATGTTCAATAATGAGGTGATTACGGATATTACAAAAGCCGTAGCTATTTTCCATACTGACCCCAGTAAAGCCGGTATACAGGGACAAATCCGTCCTATTCTCACGATCTTGGAATAAACAGCCAAAAGCGAAACACAATAGAAAAGTCAAGATAAGCAAGGTATCCCCTAAAAGCCTTGCTTATCGGCTTTTCCTCTTTATTTCCGAATCAATCTTTTATATCATTCATCCTTATGAAAACAACCTTCCGTTTTAGCATCCTTTTCCAACTCCTCGCCTGCTTATTTCTGGCGACTGCTTGTAGCGACGATACACTTCCCGCAACAACAGACCCGGAAACAGAACAACCGGAAACAGCCCCCGACGCCTTGCACGACAAGACACGGGAAAAGCCGTATCCTAAAGCGGATAATGAACTTTACATCAACCCCTCTCCGTTCATCGTGCCCCAAGCCATGAAGACCGGAGACAAACTGCAATTTGCCTTTTCACAGTCGAAAGACTTCCCCGATACGGAAACAACCGTATCTACTCCCCGACAATGGTGTATGTACAACCCGCACCAAACACTCAAAAGCGGTACATGGCACTGGCGCTTCCGCTCTGTCGGCAACGACGGAACCGAACAGCCGTGGAGCGAAACCTACTCTTTCGAGGTAAAAGACGAAACACCCAAATTCGTGACTCCCACATTCGAAACATTTATCAAGAACGCTCCCCGCACACATCCTCGCCTGTTCAGTTTTCTCGACAACGGACTGGAGCAGGCACGACGCAACGTGAAGTCACATCCGGAATACAAGCAACTGACAAGCCGTGCACAAACGGCATTGAATACAGACTATTCTCTCCTGCCCAATCCATACGATGAGGCAGCCAAAATAAAAAACTCCGTCCAACATCTGTATCAGGCCTATCATCTGATACAGGACAAAAGATACGCGGACAAACTGCACGAGACACTGACTATCTTACTGTCCTGTCCCGTATCGGACTCCCAACTGTTTGCCAGTAATTTCGGTGCTACGGATATAGCAATCAGCTTTATCGAAATCTACGACTTACTCTATAACGAACTGACTCCGGAAGAAAAACTTGGCATTGAAGACCTTTTGATGCGCGTTTCACGCTACTATTTCCAATCCAACTGCGAACGGCAGGAGAATCATATTTTCGACAACCACTTCTGGCAACATAATATGCGGGTATTGTTTCAGGCTTGCTTCATCCTTTACGACAAAGCAGCGTATGCGGACGAAATTCTTCCGATGTTGGAATACTATTACGAAATATGGAGCGCACGTGCTCCCGCTTCCGGCTTCAACAGGGACGGGATATGGCATAACGGAACGGGCTATATTACCGCCAACATAAAGACATTGTATTACATTCCTTCTCTCTTCTCGTACATCACCCGAAGTGATTTCCTGAAACATCCGTGGTATCTGAATGCCGGAAAAGCACTGGTCTATACCAGTCCCCCACATTCCAAAAGCATAGGATTCGGCGACGGAAGTGAGAGCGGAAATGAACCGAGCCGGGTACTGGCCGCTTTTGCCGACTTTCTGGCGAAGGAAAATGCTGACCCGTATTCGGGTTGGTATGCCGGCCAATGCAAGGAACTGGTACAACAGGACTATGAATTCAGGCTCTACCGCATGATACGCACCCAAAGCTACGCCACCGAACTGCCTTCAAACGCTCCCAAACTTATCTGGTATAAGGATGCAGGAGAAGTCGCCATACACACCCATCTTGCCAATCCGGAACAGGATATGGCTATCGGCTTCCGTTCAAGCACCTTCGCTTCGGGCAGCCATACGGTAGCCAACCAAAACAGTTTCAACCTTTTATATAAAGGAGTCGATGTGTACCGCAGCAGCGGATATTACCAGAATTTCAGCGATGCGCACAACCTGATGTCTTACCGGCACACCCGTGCACACAACACGATTCTAGTCAACGGCATCGGTCAGCCTTATTCTCTGAAAGGATATGGCAACATCACCCGCGCCATGGGCGGTGACCACATTTCCTATTGTCTCGGAGACGCTTCCCATGCATATAACGGCATCAGCGATGATCCAATGTGGGTGTCCGCCTTTGTAGCCGCAGGTATCACCCAAACCCCGGAAAACGGTTTCGGCAAGACTCCGCTTACCAAATACCTGCGTCACCTATTAGTGTTGCATCCCCGCACTCTGGTTATCTACGACGAATTGGAAGCTTCTGAAGCCGTCCGCTGGGACTGGCTCCTGCACAGTCCTACGCAGTTCGACATAGAAAAGAACATGACTGTCACCGAATACTCTTCCAAAGGATTCAAGACGACTGTCCGCCAATTCAGCGACTCCCCTTTCGAGTTCTCACAGACAGACCGGTTTGTGGTGCCGCCCGCCACACCGGCTCCCGACCAGTGGCATCTGACAGCGACCTACACTCCTTGCGCCCAAAACCGCATCCTGACTATCATACAGATTGCCCCAAATTCGGAGCAAGCCCCGACAATCGTCCGCACCGGAGACGGTTTCCAATGTGGCGACTGGAACATTCAAGCCGTCCTAAGCCCCACCCAACCGTCAGAACTGATTGTCACCAACCGGACGAACAGCACGATATTCAGCTATTCGCCCGACAACCCGCTCATCGACGGAAGCATATATCTGCGGAAATCTCCCCGTTCTTCCCTACTCTACGACGAATCGAACGGCAGATATGGCGTAACGGAACAAACGGACTATCCCCCGGCTTCCACACGTGCAATCAACTATTAACATAAAATAATCCCCAAATTGACAATGATGAATATGAAACAGACTACATCTATCTTTCTGATTTTACTGTTTGCTTATTGCAGCGCTTACTCTCAAAGCGCCAAAGAAACGATATCCGCAATGTACACCTTCGACCGGGAAGAGGAAATCTCCGACTGGCTGATAGAAGGAGAAGGCAAAGCATACATCGAAAACGGAAAACTGATTCTGGAACCTCTGTTCTTCCCGCTTATGGAAACATTGATGAAAGCCGGAGCCATCTCCGACGACAACCACATGAAAGAGTACGAGCCCTATCTCTACACAGCCATGAAAGCCAAATACGGGAACGACGTCAGAAACTATTTCCTTGTAGGAAAGGGAAAAGAGCCGGTATTCATGGGCGGCCACTTCAATGTATGGAACCGGCGCGTCAGGACATCCGAAAACTTCGCCATAGAATTTGATTTCACCCCGCTTTCACCCGCGCCCTTACATATGTTAATGTTCTGCGGCTCCGGTCTGGAAGGTGAAAGCGTTTTCGACACTTCCTTGCCCGTACGCTACGGAGTGGAAGACGAAACGATGTACGACATGGCAATGTATCGCGTCTCCTTCTTCCATAAGTCACGCCGGAAAGCGAACCTGCGCCGCGCCCCCGGCAAAATTATGGTTGCGCAGGGAGTAGATGTGGTGGCTTCGAAAGACTGGACGCCGACCAGCCGTTGCCGGGTGGAAAGAATCAACGGAACCGTGCGTTTCCTAATAAACGGAAAAGAAAGTTTTTCGTATAAAGATGAGCAGCCGTTAAAAGGCGGCAACTGGGGATTCAGACTCATGGCTTGCGCCAAAGGAGCGTATGACAATATCAAAGTAATAACAATTAAATAAGGTATCCTTATGCATATCAGACAAGTATCGATATGGCTGCTTTCACTGCTCGCTTGTAGCAATGCTTATGCGCAAAATCCGAAAACAGCCGTAAATCCGAAAGAAACCGTATCTGCGACCTACACGTTCGATACGGAAGAAGAACTTGCCGACTGGCTGGTGGAAGGGGAAGGCAAAGCCTACATCGAAAACGGGAAACTGATTCTGGAGCCTCTGTATTTCCCGCTTATGGACTCTTTGATGAAAGCCAAAGTTATCTCCGAAGATAACATCATGGACGAATACAACCCCTACCTCTATGCAGCGATGAAAGCCAAATACGGAAAGGACATCGGCAGGTATTTCCTGCAAGGAAAGGAAGATTCGACATTCACAGGAGGGCACTTCAATATCTGGAACCGGAAAATAAAAACAGCCGGAAACTTCGCTATCGAATTTGACTTTACCCCCCTTTCGCCCGCTCCCTTGCACATGCTTCTGTTCTGTGCTTCCGGCCTGAAAGGAGAAAGCATTTTCGATGCTTCCCTGCCCGCACGCTACGGTTTGGGCGAAGAACTAATGTATGAAATGAAAACCTATCGTCTTTCGTTCTTTCACAAGTCACGCCGGAAAGCGAATTTGCGCCGGGCACCGGGCAAGGTGATGGTTGCCCGCGGAGCAGATGTCGTCACTTCGGAAAATTGGCGGCAGCCCAGTCATTGCCGGGTGGAACGAATCGACGGGACAATACGCTTCCTCATCAACGAGAAAGAAAGTTTTTCGTATAAAGACGAACATCCCTTGGAAGGCAACAACTGGGGATTCAGGCTTATGGCTTGCGCCAAAGGGGCTTATGACAATATACGGATAATTACGATTAAATAAGGCATTTCTTATATAACCCGTTCGCTATCCGGATTCACTCCATTCGCTACTGTTACTTCGTTTGACTATAGTCTCCCTTGCGTTACACTATAGTTATCCGCAAGGGAGACTATAGTTATCTTTGCGGAACACTATAGTGGAACGGAAAAAGAATAGCCAACGAAACGAATAAGATTAGGTAGAAAAAGGAATTAAATATCAGAACTAAAAAAATAAATAACACAATACCCCATGAAAAAAGACTTTTTACCTTTACTGATTGTATGTTTCATCTATTCATGCATCAGTTTTCAGGCATACGCACAAGAAAAAGTATTTGCCGCTTATTTTGATATTCCCACCAACAGTCCCGCCGGAACGGAAGTCACCGGACGTATTCATTTGGAAAGGAACAAAGACGTGTTGACTTCTCCTATCCCCAAAGGATATAAGTTTGAGATTGTCGCCCAGCCTGCGGAAGCACTGTTCAAAATAGATACACGCTACGACCTGTCCCAACGCATTATGGGAGTATTGAGCGTTGACAAGAATAAAAAGACTGGCCCCAAAGCCTCTTCCTACTCGATGACAATCGCCCTGAAAGACGGAAACAGGCAAATAGAGAAGTTCGACATTACGGTCAATATCGTCAAAAGCACGTTATGGACGTTATTATACGACCGCTACGTCCCTAACGCAATCGGCAATAGCCGTTTGTATGGACGAACCAAATACTCGGATCAAGAGGTGGCGGAAAAAATAGAGGAACTGGAAAAGAACGACGGACGTTTCGAAGGATTCAGATGTTACACAGCTCATCCGCAGGATTATGAAGGCAGACTGGATCCCAAGAACGAACATCTCAAGAAAGGAACGATTGAAATAGACTGGGCAAAAGTAGCCAACCAAATCGGCGGGCTCGGATATGCTTATGCCACATCGAAAGTCTACGGCCCGCAAGGAGAACCTGCCAAGCGGAAAGAACTGCGTGAAGCGTTATACAAAGCCATATTGGCTTACACATTATCAGTTCCCGTAGAAGGCAGAGAGGTAGAAATCAACGGCAAACCTATCGGCAACTGCACAGGCGACGGTTTCAGCCTGCTGCAAGCCAACAAAATGGCGGGAACCCCGACATCCACCCACCAGTGGGTGATGACAGACCCGCTGATAGTACCCGCACTCTATCTTCTTCCCGATATACTGAAAGGGATACAGGAGAATGATGAGACTTGTCTGAAAGTACATCATGCACTGATACGCTACAACCAGTTATTCATGTCTATCATAAAAAGCCGCAGGGCGATTGATAACCCTAAAGAACGTTGGGGAGAGATACAGGATACGCTCTATTCGTCCGGTGCCTGGGCAGACGCCAACTTGGGACATCGCTCGCGCACCATGTTGGCGCTACCTATCATCTGGGCCGATTACAACCGCCCGCTGACGTATGTACAATATTGGTATAGCGACTTCTATAAGGACAAACCTTTCAAGAATTTCAGCTTCTCTCCCGGCTGGAGCCCGCAGGGAGTGATAGCCGACGTCAGCCGATGGATGACGAAATACAATGTGCCTGCACATAAATATATCCAATCGGGATTCCAGCCGGACGGCACCATATCCCACCATGTAGGACAGGCTACTGACGCAGCCATGGTAGCTTACGGATTCGAATGGCTGACAGACTGCAATGTGGGTTACCAATACTTCAAGAACACCCCATTCAAGATAGCCGCTCCATATTATCAATTCCAGTTAGACCATTTATTGAAAGTCTACCCCAAATTAATCTACAAACAATACATGGACTTCCTTGTCTCCGGCCGTTCTTATCTGGAAGATTTGAAAGGGTTTGCCACCAAGCGTTATCCCAGAGCAGCCAATGAAATGCTGAAAGCCCGCAGCAAAGACACCCGGCTGACAGGAGTGGAAGAATTGCAGGCGACAATCAAAAGCATCAAGGCAAACACGCACGAATATTCCGGTACGGACGCTTACTGGGTGAATGAGTACCTCGTACATCGCCGGGGAGAAAACGAGCCGGCATTCTACGCGTCACTGAAACTGAAATCAGAACGTACGGTAGGTGCCGAAGATTTCAGTAAGGTACGCAAGTCCTGGCATCTGGGATATGGTATCCTGCAACTCAAAGTACGCGGTGATGAATATGCCAGCCGCGTTTTGAAGAATTACGACTGGCACGCCGTGCCGGGACTGACGGAAGAATGGCGTACCGACGCCCTGCCCGCCGAAGGCGGCGCACAGGCTTCATTGCCGGGACTGAACAAGATATCCGGTGTATTGGCCGACGGCAAGACAGGTGTGGGCATTTACCACCACTTGCCGAAAGAGAAGTACAGTTCATCCACCGCTTTCAAAACGTACCACTTCATCGAAGATAAAATCATTGCATTAGGAAGCGGTATCGCCCGCCTTCGCCCGGGGCAGGGAAAGGAAATCAGCACTTTCCTCGACCAGTCCGCTTTCAACCGCGAACTGACCTGGTGTGTCGACGGTAAAGAGCAAACAGTGAATCCGGGTGAATCGGTGAATATCACCGAGAATATAGAGTCTGTCTGCTGGCTTCACCAAGGAGAGAAAGGATACATCATCCTGCCGAAGAAGAAACTGCAACTGGTGATTAAAACCGGAAAAGAAATCAATATCACCGACCGGGCAATAGCCGACAAACAACCTAACTTTATTATCGCCCTCAATCACGGAGTCACTCCGGGAAGCGGTCTGGATGATAGTTATGCCTATTACCTGATACCCAATATCGGCAAAGAGGAGATGAAAGCCCGCGTGGCAAACCTGCAAAAAGAGATTACGACCGTAGAAAACACGGCTTCCGCCCATGCGGTATATTCCGCTGCCGACAAGACCTGGCAATATGCTTTCTTCAAGCCCGGCACAATCTCCGTAGGAAAGACCGAGGTGACTTCTGACGATGTGGCATTAATCATGCTGCGCGACAATGGCGACAGTTGGACGTTGTCCGCTTCCAACCCGATGCCGGACGGCAAAAAACAGAGACTGTCCTTCCGCGTCAGCACCCCTTTGGCGGCAGGCACTTATACTTACCGGACGAAAGGAATGTACCCGCTGGAAGGAGAAACAGTCACTGTCTCCCCGGATAAAGATGGTGCTAAAGTAGTAATTGAACTGCCGGACATCAGGGATGAGAAACGCTACAACTATCAGTCCGACTTATATGCGGCAACCCCGATTGTAGTCAATATCCCCCAATAATCAGTTTTCAATAAAACACATCAACATAATTAGTTTAGATATGAAATCACTTCAAAAAAGCAACATACTTATCACTCTGTTCCTGACCGCCTGTTTCTGCGGAAACTTGCCGGGTTATGCCGCCGAACCGGAAAAGAAGGTTCCGCAATGGTTCCAACACGCTTTCTCTGTGATTGAGAAGCAGGCACAGAAGATGTCCGCCAAAGTAGAAAAGTCGTCTTGCCTTCCCCGTTCTATCCAGCGGGGAATGGTAAGTCCGACAGACTGGACGAGCGGTTTCTTCCCGGGAACGCTATGGTATGTGTACGAATATACCGGCAAGGAAGAATGGAAAGAACGTGCTGAACGGGCTACCGCCTTACTGGAACCGGAACAGTTCAACGCTTTCGACCATGACGTAGGTTTCAAGATGTATTGCAGCTACGGCAACGGCTGGCGTCTGACTAAAAATCCCGCTTACGCCCGAATCATCTGCCGCTCCGCCAAGACGTTAGGGTCACGCTATTCGTACAAGACAGGGCTTATCATGTCCTGGGAAGAGGACGATGCACGCGACTGGCAATTCCCGGTTATCATCGACAACATGATGAATCTGGAACTGCTGATAGAAGCTTATAAGCTATCGGGAGATACTACATTACGCCATATCGCCCTTTCGCACGCCGACAAAACGATGAAATGCCAATACCGCAAAAACTACTCATGCCCCCACGTAGTAGACTATGATGCGGAAACGGGCGAAGTCCGCAAATTCGACTGGAACAACGGCTCCGATGATGTCAGCGTTTCGACCTGGGCACGCGGACAGGCATGGGGACTGTATGGCTTCACCATGATGTACAGGGAAACAAATGACCCGAAATATCTCCGCCATGCAGAACATATCGCCGATTTCCTTATCCATCACCCGAACCTGCCGGCAGACGGAATCCCTTATTGGGATTATTCCGGCAGCGGGGTTTCAACTCTACGGGACACGTCCGCCGCGTCTATCATGGCATCTGCCCTAATCGAACTTAGCACCTACTCTGCGAACAAGGATTACTTCAAAACCGGAGAGAAGATTCTCAAAAACCTTTCTTCGGACAAGTATCTCGCCAAACCGGGGAAGCATTCTTTCTTTATCCTAAAGCAGGCCATCGGAAACTATCTCCGCAACAGCGAACTGGAAGGCGGATTGTCATACGCTGATTATTACTATGTAGAGGGATTGCTCCGCTACTTTAAACAAACCAACTGATAAGCGGGGATAGTCAATAAACAGAGACAGAGGAAGCAGGTAGACAAGAGAGACGGGATGAATATTTCGACTGTATATTTTGTGATTGAATGAAAGATGACTATCTTTACCTTATGTTTGTAATATTCACATTTATCATTCAGCACACATGAGAAACCGATATTTGCAAATTGGCTCCGTCTTCAGCCTTTTCCTCTGTTTATTATCCATTTCACCTTGCCACGCAACGACAGGCAGTTCGGAGCGCATCCATTTCCGGCGCCTTTCGGTAAATGACGGAATGTCACAAAATACGGTTCTCGCACTGACCCAGGACCACAACGGCAAAATCTGGGTAGGTACGATAGACGGATTGAACTGGTATGACGGATACCGCTTCGCCACCCTCTACAAAGACCTGAACGACAGCACGAGCTTGTCCAACAATCATGTCTACTCACTCTGCACGGATGAGGAAGGTACAGTGTGGGTAGGTACATTGACCGGATTATCCCGATACAACATCATCGGAAATAATTTCACCAATTACTACCTGCCGGAAAAACAGCCTGTACAAATATTCAGTATCGGGGACTTGAACGGTAAGAACCAGCTTCTGCTGGGGACGAGCAACGGTCTTATTGTCTTCGACAAAAAAACAGGCTATATGAACCGGCATCCTCTCCTGCGGGAAACCAACGTGTATTCCATTTGCAAAATGAATGACGAGGTACTGCTCGGCACTTCGTCAGGAATCTATCATTATCACCCGCATGATAATTCTGTTGTCCGGCTACTGCCCGAACTGGAACAAGAGGTCGTTTCATCTATTCTCTACGACCCCAGAAAACGTATCTGCTGGTTGGGGACTCTGACTAGCGGAGTATATTGCACAAATGAAAATTTCCGGATAAAAAAGCATTATCATTATAAGAGCCCGCAGCAGTTGCCCGAAAATGCAGTCCGTACACTGGCGCAAGATGATAAGGGCAACATTTGGATAGGTACAATCAATGCGCTGTTCGTACTCGAACCCGAAACGGAAAAAATAGCAAAGTATGCTTTCTCTCACGAAAACGAAAGTTCCTTAGGACACAACTCCGTCCGCTCTATCCTGAAAGATAACCAGGGCGGTATGTGGGTCGGCACTTATTACGGGGGACTCAATTATTATCACCCCATGGCGCCTGCATTCGAGACTTTAACTTATTCTGCCTATAAAAACTCTATCAGTGACAATACGGTCAGTTGCATTGTAGAAGACCCTTATACCGGCAATCTCTGGATAGGTACGAATGACGGCGGACTGAACGAGTACAACAGGAAAAACAATCATTTCTCCGCCTATCGGGCCAACCGCCACCATGCGCACGCATTGCAGTCGGACAATATCAAATGCGTACTTCCCGATACGGACGGCGTCTATATAGGAAGCCACGGTGGAGGATTAAGTTATTTATCCAAGCGTACCGGACAAATCAAGAACTACACTTTTCCAAAAGCTGTCTCATTCAGCAACAGTTGTTATTCCCTGCTGGACGGAAAGGACGGCACTCTTTGGGTAGGTTCCATTATCGGGCTATACAGTTTCGACAAAAAGACCGGACAGCTGGCTCTGCATCCCTTAATACAGGAATATCCCAAGCTGAGTTCTCTATTAATCAACGTCCTCTACCGCGACTCTAAAGAACGGATATGGATTGGTACGGAAGAGAGTTTGTTTGTATATGATAATGGAAAACTGGAAGAATGGAAAGACCATACCTCTAAAAACAACCCGGCACTGATACAGGCTTTCTGTATACAGGAAGACAGCAATCACCATATTTGGATAGGTTCTTCCGCCGGCTTGTACAAGTCGCCCGACGGAAGTACCAGTCACCAAGTTCGCTATTCTACAAAGAATGGATTACCCAACAACTTCATCTACGGCATACTGGAAGACGGTCGCGGACGATTATGGATAACGACCAACCGCGGCTTGTCCTGCTTCGACCCTTCCGAGCAGACTTTCCTTAACTATACTGTACAGGACGGATTGAGCCATGAACAGTTTAACACGTATGGAGCATGCAAGACACAAGACGGTATTTTCTTTCTGGGAAGCCTGAAAGGCGTCACCTATTTCAACCCATACGAGTTTGTTGATAATCCGTTCTCCCCCAATGCCGTTATCGCCGGTGCTACCATTCAGAACCAGCCTATTTTAAGAATTAAAGACGGGGCGTCCAAATATTTCCAGACCGATAACGGCAAGCTATTAGGGATGTCCTTCCCTTCTAACCGGAAACTGTTCAGCATCCATTTCTCTGTTATCAACTATCTCTCCGGCAAGCGGAATCTGTTTGCCTACAAACTGGAAGGATTTGATGAAGACTGGATATATGCAGGCCAGGGCGGTTCACCGAGAAGCGTCACCTACTCCAACCTGTCTCCCGGCAAATATACTTTTATGGTGAAGGCATGTAATAATAACGGGCGTTGGAGTGTCACCCCGACCGAGTTCTTCGTGCATATCACCCCGATGTGGTATCAGACGTGGTGGGCAAAGATGCTCTATGTCTTATTTACATTGGGCGGGCTTGCCTTCATTTTCTATTTCTTTATTGCCCGGGCAAAAATGAAGATGCAGATGCAGATTGAACATCTGGAACGCACCAAGATTGAAGAAATCAGTCAGGAGAAGGTACGTTTTTACATCAATATGTCCCACGAGCTACGCACTCCTTTGAGCTTGATACTGGCTCCTCTGGAAGAATTGGTGGAAGAGAAGAAGAATTTTGATGCTCCGGTTCAACAGAAACTTTCGTATGTATATAGAAACGGACGTAAGCTACTGCACCTTGTCAACCAGTTGCTGGACTTCCGGAAAGCGGAATCCGGTGCATTGCCGATTCATGTTGCCATGAACAATGTGGATGAACTGGGGCGGAACATATTCACCCTGTTCGAAGAGAACGCACAAAAAAGGAATATCACTTACCAATATCAGTCGGAACTGAACGGTAGTCTGCTCCCGGTAGATAAGACCTACATGGAGATGATAGTGACCAACCTGCTTTCCAACGCTTTCAAGTTCACCCCGAACGGCGGAGCAATAACGCTTTCCGTCTGGCAAAAAGAGAATAGTTTCGGATTCACGATTAAAGATACGGGCATCGGAATCCCTGCGGAGAAGCTGTCGCATATCTTCGAACGTTTCTATCAGGCGAACGAAGACCGGAAAGGCAGCGGAATCGGACTTTCACTGGTCAAATGCCTGGTTGAGAAGCATCACGGAACAATCAGCGTCAGCAGCAAACCGAATCAGGGCAGTGAGTTCTGTGTCGAACTTCCTTCAGACCTGAAGGTGTTTGCCCCCGCGGAGTTATTGGCTCAAAGCGAAAAAGACAATCCCGATAGGCAAACGGCTTCATTAGCCACAGAAACAATCATCGAAGACGGTGAATTTACAGAAGCAAGTGTATCTGCCGGACAGGAAGAGACTGAATCACCGGAAGAGACAACGGAAACGATCTTACTGGTGGATGACAATAAAGAAATGGTGGACTATCTGAAGAGTCACTTCAAATCGAAGTACATCACTCTGACTGCCGGAGACGGTGAGGAAGCATTGGCTATTCTCAAAGAACAGAAGGTGGACATCGTAGTCTCCGATGTGATGATGCCGGGCATTGACGGTATAAAGTTGTGCGAACTGATAAAGAAGAATATGCAGACTTGCCATATTCCTGTCATTCTGTTGTCCGCCAAAGGAAGCATTGAAGCACAAACTGCCGGTATCCGGATTGGTGCGGACGACTATATCCCCAAACCTTTCTCCATGAACCTGCTGAAAGGTAAAATCAGTAATATCCTGAAAGCCAAGCAACGGTTGAGATATTATTATTCTAATACGATTGATATTGATACGGCCAAAATAACGTCCAATGCATTGGATGAGGAATTTATGAGCAAAGCAATACAGATTGTCGAGAATAATATCGACGACGAGAGTTTTACCGCTGATGATTTGGCGGAGAAGCTTAACATGAGCCGCTCCTCACTGTATCTCAAGATGAGTTCCATATCGGGAGAACCGCCGGCTAACTTCATCCGCCGCATCCGTTTCAACAAAGCCTGTAAATTGTTGCTCGAAGGAAGATATTCGATTTCTGAAGTCAGCAATAAGGTCGGTTTCAGTTCACCTTCCTATTTCTCTACCAGTTTTAAGAGGTATGTAGGTTGTCTGCCTTCTGAGTATGTGAAGAATCAAACAAAAAGAGAGGCTGAATAATCTTCAGCCTTCTCTTCTGTTCCATGTTTAATTTTTATCTAATTGCTGCCATTTCTTTTTGGAAATCTTTCATCATGGCGGCCATTTTCTTTGTGATTTCCGGATATTCGCTTGCCAGGTCTATGGATTCTTGCGGGTCTTTCTCCAAGTCGAACAAAGCAAGACCGGTTTTACCGCCATTGGCTAGTTGCACACCCGGAAGACCGTCTTTGCCCGGTTCCGTAACGATACGATATTCGTGGGGAGCCACACATTTCCATTTCCCGTCTCTCACGGCTTCTACCTGACCGTCATACAAGAAGAAGAACGGTTGGTGCTCTTGAGGTTGTCCGACAAGTGTCTTCCATACGTTCTCACCGTCGAACTTGTTCATCCGCGGCATCTGCGAACCGGTTAGTTCTACAAGAGTAGGAGCTATGTCCAAGGCTGACAAGAACTGGTCGGAGACTTTGCCTTCCGGAATACGTCCGGGCATACGGGCTATGAGAGGAACACGCTGCCCGCCTTCGAAAGTAGTGCCTTTTCCTTCACGAAGTCCGCCCGTAGAGCCGCCGTGATTGCCGTAGCTCAGCCACGGACCGTTGTCGGATGTAAACAATACCAGGGTATTATCGTCCAAACCGTTTTCCTTCAACGTTTTCATTATTTCACCTACCGACCAGTCTATTTCCATTATCACATCTGCATATAGACCTTCACCGGACTTTCCTTTGAACTTATCCGATACTCCCAAAGGGACATGAGGCTGTGTATAAGGTACATAAAGCAGGAAAGGTTCATCCTTATGCTTGTTGATAAACTCCGTTGCACGTTTCGTGATGCGGATGGTCATTTGATTCACCGTAGGGTTATACTCTACCACACGTTCATTGTCGTAAAGCGGCAGTGCCCGGTACGGATGTCCCGGTTGGGGATGGAAAGGCCACATATCATTGGAATAAGGCAAGCCGAAAAACTCATTGAAACCGTGTCTGAGCGGCAGATGTTCGGGAAGGCATCCCAAATGCCATTTACCGAAAATACCGGTAGCATAGTTATTCTGTTTCAGATAGTCGGCGAGGGTAAATTCATTGCTTTCCAATCCGTTTTCAGACAAGTCGTCTACGACTCCCTGCAAGCCTGCACGCTCGGCATATCGCCCGGTCAACAAGGCTGCTCGCGATGGAGTGGAAGCTGCCGCACCTGCATAAAAGTTAGTGAAACGGACACCTTCCGCCGCCAGCTTGTCCAGATTGGGGGTCTGCAAACGAAGGTTGCCGTAACAGTTCATATCTCCATACCCCTGGTCATCAGTCAGCATGATGACGATATTAGGCTTTTCTGCAGCGTTGCTTCTTGAAGAAGCATCCGCTGTTTCAGATGATTTTGAGTTTGAACCGTTGCAGGCGGATAATCCTGCAACAGCCAAACATAAAACTGATAAATTATTCATAAAACCTATTGTAAACTGTCATTTCTTTACTTTGAAGCTAAAGGCCAGCGGCTCGTTTTTCAAACCTTTAGGCAGGGTGACAATCACTTTGCCATCCTTGCAGGAGTACTTCACGCTCTTGCCGTTTTGTAAAAGGGTCATTTTGCCTGTCGGCTCGTTACCTTCCCATTCAATGGTAGCAGGCAGTGTTTCTTTTTCGGGCAGGGCGTAGATAGCATACAATGTCTTGCCGTCCTTGTTGGCAGTAAACCAGACTTTACCGCAGTTATAGTTCGGGGTGATACGGGTGGCGTAGATAGCCGCACCGTTCTGCTTTAGCCAGGCACCTACTTCTTTCAAGCGGTCGACAGCGCCTTGTTCAATTTCGCCTTCCGGAGTGGGACCGATATTCAGGGCGAGGTTTCCGCCTTTGGCTACAATTTCAGCCAGCATATTGATTACCCATGAACAGGATTTGTATTCGGAGTCCGGACTCCAACCCCAAGTCTTAGCCAAAGGAATACAGGTTTCCCACGGATTGTTTATTTGCTTTTCAGGAACGACACGTTCCGGTGTCTGATAATTCTCGTTACGTCCCGGTACGGTTCTGTCCGCTACGATTAGTCCCGGTTGTTTAATGCGCGCTTTCTCTACTATTTCATCCATTTTGATATCCTGTTCGGGCTTGCGTACCCAGCCACCGTCGAGCCATAAGATATCGACATTTCCGTAATTAGTCATCAGTTCGTCAATCTGATTGGCAGTAAACTTCTGGAAGTTCGCCCATTTCTGGTGGTATTTCTTTACGTCATAGTTTACGTTACGGGTGGGAGTTGCCCAAAACGGGTCCCAGTAATCTGTGTGATGCCAGTCCGGTTTGGAGAAATAAGTACCAACCATGAAACCTTTCTGGCGGAAAGCATCAAACAGGTACTTGGTGACATCTGCATATTTACCGTTCTTGTATGGTCCTTTTGTGATGCCATAATCCGAATATTTGGAATCGTACATACAGAAGCCGTCATGGTGCTTGGTAGTGAAGATGAGGTATTTGAATCCGGATTCTTTTGCAATATCCGCCCAACGGGAAGGCTCAAACTTGACCGGATTGAATGAATCCGCCAGTCCCCAGTACCATTTTTTAAATTCGTCATAAGGTTTGTCAGGAGCTACTTTTTGTCTGCGCTTGGTAAAGCGGTCTTCCGAGCAAAGTAACCATGATTCCGTAATGCCCGGCACGGAATAGATTCCCCAGTGGTACATGATACCGAATTTCATATCTTGCCATTTATCCAGTTTCTCCAGTACTTTCGCGTCGGTAGGCCATTCGTAGCTTTCCGAGCTTTCATGTATCAGTTCGCCGTCTTTCGTTCCGAATACTTTCTTGTTTTGTGCGTTCAGTGCCAGCGACAGGCCGACACAAGCGATGAGTGATAAAACTTTCTTCATAAATAATTCCTGTTATTGCATTAGTAATAGATATTTTATTTCTTTGAATCAGAAGTGCTCTCTACAAAAGCAGGCTCACCCTGCAATTGCTGCACGACGCTTTCCGCTTTTTCCACTTCCGCTTTCGTGCCGCAAATCAATAACGACACACCGCCTTCGGCACCGTCCACACCACCTTTCGCCGTGACATGAACATCCACGTCGGCAAATTCTTTGAGAGCTTCAATTTCGGTGTAAATATTGCCTTGTGTCACGTTGAGGCGTACAGTACCTTTACCACGTGGTGTATCTCCATTCGTCAGTTTCTGCATCTCGAACAGGTCTTGTGTCGTTTCTTTTTCCAATCCCACGGGCACAATCCAACGTCCTTTGCCCTGGTCGGTATATTTACGTAGTTTGGCTACAGTGCCCCCGTCGGGAGCTCCTACACATACGGCTGCCTGACGTTTGGCGTAGTTCACCATATTGGCACCCTTAAATACAATGTCTTTCGCATTCATACGACTCAAAGCGTCGGCATAGGAAATATCAACCGGCTTTCCTTTCATCAATACTATCTCCGACCGGCGTTTCACTCCTTTGGCAAAATCTTCTTTCGAACTCGGGAAGATTCGACCTGTGACGAAGCTCCCCCGGGGAGTTGACAGTCCGGCGAGCTCTTCTGCAAGATAGGTATTGGTTGTTCCCAAAGTAATGATGACAATGCCGTTCTCCAGCCTGTCCTTTACGTCTTTATTTGCGGTAATACCTTTGGCTATCAATCGTTTGCTCTCACTGACCGTCAATCGTGCGGTTGTCATATATTCATACGTTTTCTGTGGAGCAGTTTCCGTCATTTCTTTTTCTTTAGATTGCTGCATACAACTACTGAATGAAAGTGCTATTGCTGCAGTTACCAGGATATAGTTTATTGTTTTCATATTCTATGTCTTTATCTGATTAGATTTCCAGTTCGGGCACTTTATCAACCAGCACTTTTTCATGGCCGTTTTCTTTGATAAGGGTAGCTTCACCTTTATAGTCGATACTTACGTTCTCTCCTTTTCTCGTATGGCGAATGAAGAAAGAGGGAGCACCTTTAGAAGATAGATTCACCTTGATGTACCAGCCGCCTATCTCGATGCAGCCGTCTTTCTGGATTCGTGGTTGCTCAGAGGGTTTCTGTCTGGCGTGAGTATTGATAACAGTAGCAAAACGATATACTTTCTGTTTGTCTGAAGTAGCGGTGAAATGCCAATGATTAGGGTATGTTTTAAAGTTACCTTTCTCGTCAGCAATCAGCCAGTTGACGGCAGGGGTGAAGAATTGACTGGTCGTATCGGTTTTCAATACACTGGTGGAGAAAAGGTAGGCATCGGAAACACCGTTTTGGTTGGTAGCCTGAACGTGTATCCATTTCGAATTACTTTTATCCACATTCATCGGATTAATAACTGTATGCAGCAAGTAACTCCAAGTGACAGGTTGTTCAGCTTCAAGCTCGTCATAGATAAAGGCAAGACCTGTCTTCCCAAGCTCTACGATATGGCGGCGGAAAGTTTTCAGACCAACTTCGTCCCAGCCGTTTTCAGGGGTATATTCTAAACCGGCGGTTTTGCCACGTTCTATCCAAAGCGGAGAGATTACTTTTCCGTATGCATTGGAAGCATCACCGACCACATAACCGATATTTTCACTTACATAATAACGGGGTATCCAACCATAGCCTTCTGTACCGATACGTTGTCCCATACCATTGACCAGAATCGTATTGTGAGCACGAGATGCACGGTAACAATAAACAGCATGTTTATCGATAAAAGAAGTACAATGACCTGCACTATAAAAAAGGGACTGTCCACCCCAAAAAGTATTGAAAGCATTCTGATTGGTCAACGCATGGGATGTGCCGCCATACGGGCTGCTACGGAAACTAATCATAGCACTATTTTCTGTCCGGGACAGATTGGTGGAAAATGAAGCCAGGCCGGATTGCGGGAAAACATGTCCCATAGGCAAGTCGGCAAGACCGGGTCCCGCAGGTAGTGGCTTGTCACATTGCAAACGGAACCATGCCAGTCCGCCTGCTTTAGAGGTTCCACCTTCATTCAGTATATTCGGTTGACGCGTCCGGATAGTACGCACATAATCAGCAGCATACGTATTTCCGGTCATCCGGGCGACAGCGTCCGCATAGCCTACTCTCACTCCTCTCGGCGTCAGCACCTTTTCATGCGAACTTCCATTTCCACCCGATTTGGAGAATGGGGGTTGCTGATAGATAGTGTACAGAGCCGAACCTTGATACCATGGGTCGGAGAAGAAATCAAATCCGGTCAGTCTGCTGTAAAAATAGGGAACTTCAATCAATGTACGCGTGTTTACCGTGAAGTAAGAGTCGCCATTGTGCCAAGCACCGTCTTGGTTCAGGCCGGGAAAGCGGGCAAGCCATACGTTATAGCAGTAATCCACCCAAGTATCAGCCTCGGACAACTCGCCATAAACGGTGAAAGCAGCCATGGTAAGAATCCGGAGCGTCATCTGCCAGACATGATTCTCTGCAATGTGGTTTTCCAGATAATTATTGTAATGGTCATACATCTTTGTTCCATATTTCTTAATGCAAGCCAACAAATCTTTTTTAGTTGCCTCATCCAAAAGGTCGTAGAGCGCATCGTAAGCCAATGAACTAAGTGACACAAAAGTTGCGTCATTGAAATCTCCTTTCACATTCCCGCTTTCACCCCAAGTGATGACTTCCTTGATACGCTTGACGGCTTCGTCAGCATAGCGGCGTTCTTTAGTCAGCATATAAGCACGTATGATAGCTTCCAAGTTTGACTCTTCCCTGTCGACAATACGGCGACTCTCACGAGTAAGCATTGCATTGCGCTCCATTTCGCTAGTCAAATTAGCGGCTAACTTCGTGTTGACATCATTAATAGACTTCATAGGTGTCTTCATCGCCTTGTCAGCTGCTAAAATATAAATTTTACGTTCGGGCTTGGAAACGCTACTCCGGATAAAGCGATCCCATTCGCTCTTATCAAGCCAGACACGGGGATGTCCGTGAGGAACTTTGGCTAGAACTTCTTTCAAGGAAGGCGGACAGAACTTGTCCGGATTGGCTTCCACCGTGAACTGCTGAACCGTAGCCCATTCTGTTTTGCCGTTCATAACATTACCGTATTGCCAGTACCATACGCCGGGAGTCAGATCTTTCTCCGGATTGAAGAACGGCCAGCGGGTTTCCACCTGCATTACTCCGGTCTTGAAAGTGGGGTCTTGAGAATAGCGCAAGCTATAACGGACTTTACTCTTGTCAATTTTATGCTTGGTATCCAGACCGTCCAACCCGCTTTCTACCACATAAAGCCCTTCCTGCAACGGCCATTGAAAAGAGACGATACGGTCAGCAACCACTACTTTGTCGAGCGGTGAGGGAGTAGCACGCATTTCGTGCATCAAAGTGACATCTTTCAGCCGGATATTGGCAGGTGACTGTTGGGCATAAAGTCCGGATGTAAATAAACAAATTGTAAGAATATACAATATTGGTTTCATGGTGTTTGTTATTTAGCTCTGATAGTAAAATGTTTCTTATTCTATACTCAATCCCGTTTAGCCGAACTTCTTCAAATCTTTATATCGCTTCAGTGCTTCCAGATAATAATAATCGGCATAGTTCAGCGGCACATCCACCTCACTATTATGCGGGAAGCTGCCGACCGAATGCATCAGTATAAATCCGTTGTTTTCCTTTTCTTTCGCCAGATAATCCGGTGAGGAAAGTTGTTTCAGTATATTCTCCGCATACGCTACGTAGCTGTTACTTAAATTCTTGTCTTCTGTATATCCACACAATTCGAGCAAAGCGGAAGCTGTGACAGCCGATGCGGATGCATCCCGCGGAGTATTCGGAATCCCCGGTGCGTCATAATCCCAATAAGGTATATAATCATTTTCCGACGGACGATTTTCCATGATGAAACGGGCTATTTGATGAGCCGCATCCAGATAGGCAGGGTTCTTGGTAAAGCGGTAGCACATGGTATAACCGTAGACTCCCCATGCCTGTCCACGAGCCCAGGCCGAAGAATCGGAATAGCCTTGGAAAGTTCCTTTGGATTCTACTTTTCCGCTTGGAACAGAATAACTGACTACATGATACGAGGTCATATTATCACGGAAATGATTCTTCAGTGTCTTATCGGCATGAGCGATGGCAATATCCTGATATTTCGAATTTCCCGTTTGTTCGGATGCCCAGAATAGCATTTCGAGATTCATCATATTATCAATGATAACCGGATAACTCCAATCACCAAAATCCCACGAACGAATCAATCCGACTTCCGGACTAAAACGTGCACAAAGGCTTTCGGAAGAGTTTATCAAAACCTGTTTATCCTTCGGTTCCGGCTTCAAACGGAGTGCCTGCCCATAACTGCAATACATCATAAAGCCGATATCATGGTTTCCGGTATAATATTGAATATCTTCCAGGCGGTTGGTATATTTACGGGCTTCTTCCGCCAAAGCCTCATCCCCTGTCAGTTCATAGGCCAGCCACATAGAACCGGGATAAAAGCCGCTCGTCCAGTCTCTGGCATTTTCTAACCGATAACTCCCGTCCAGCTTGACAGAACGCGGGAAACAAACGGTGTCCGGCACGTCTTTGAGTTGCTCCGCCATATAAAGTAACTGATGGCCGGAAGTTTCCACAGCGTTCTCAAACCACTCTGGCGCACCCGCTTTGGGAATACTGCAAGCGGTCAGCAGACTCATCCCCCAAACCGCGACATACAACTTTCTTTTCATTTTCATATTTATAGCTTTGATGTTATATTTATTATCATTCGAAACACTTGTTTTTACTGATAGCAAAAGTAGGGATTGGCGAAAGGAAAGCCTTTATATATCTGTTTTTTCATCCTTGATTTCACACGTGCCGATGTAGATTTTATCCAAAATGCTTTTGTTTTTGTCTACTTTCATATAAAGACACAAAAATTGCGCACATCTTCTTCGAAAAGAGGATGTGCGCAACTATAATTCAGACTACAAATTTACTTATCTCACAATATCTTCCGGGAATTTAGCCGGCATCTCCACCCTCTTCCAGGTTTCATAATACCAGGTGTTCAACTCATTTCCATTCAAATCATTCTTGATAAAATATTTCAGATGGAGATAATCATTGTCTTTAATCTCAAATTCCAAAATATTGTCCTGATTGTCCAGCATCGGGAGATGAATATTCTTCTCGATACTTTCCTTATAAGAATCGTCCGTGAGTTGTTTATAAGTACCATATCCAGTAATAATCGCATCCGCACCGGGAATAATGGTAAAGTTGACGATTTGTCCGTCATCACTCAATACTTTAAATGTATTACTGGGTTTCAACGCTCCCGGAACATCGGGAGACTCGGATACATAATGGCAGAGCTGCCAAATACCTTTCAAATCGACCGCTTTGAATTTGGTTTTCTTCTGGGCCGTCGCACCTGTTACCGCTAACAACATTATTGAAAGCATGGTAAAGAAATAGAGCTTTTTCATTGTTGTATTATTTTAGTTAACACTCTCGAATGCGTATTTCCAAATATAAAGATTTATTTTGAGAATACAGCAATTCAGAGCATAAAAAAACTCGCATAACCTGAAGATTATGCGAGTTTTACATAAATATACCGAAATATTAGAAATCAGCATTTCTTGGTGTACGCGGGAATGGTATCACGTCACGGATATTCGCCATACCTGTTACAAACAATAACAGACGTTCGAACCCTAATCCGAAACCGGAGTGAGGACAAGTACCGAACTTACGGGTATCCAGATACCACCACATATCCTTCATCGGGATGTGCATTTCTTCAATACGGGTCATCAGCTTGTTATAGTCGGCTTCACGTTCAGAACCACCGATAATTTCACCAATTTTCGGGAAAAGAACGTCCATGGCACGTACAGTCTTACCGTCTTCGTTCTGCTTCATATAGAAGGCCTTGATTTCCTTCGGATAGTCA
>CDYE01008832.1_pt1 | contig 31124 bp, 34 predicted proteins | sample 557661 | NCBI WGS metagenome assembly CDYE01 (sample SAMEA3182080, study PRJEB8094) | gut metagenome | biome: human; feature: gut; material: Stool; isolation source: human stools | place: Canada | collected 2012-11-08
ACACCGGACTATTCCATTTCAATGCTGCACGAATGGCGGAAAGACGGTACAAACATTCGTTACCTCGCGGAAGCCACACCGGACACGGCAGACTATATAAACGGACTGCTGCGGATGCACGCTGTGGATGAAATCATACTATACACCGTTCCTTTCATATCCGGAAGCGGACGACATTTTTTTAAGTCGGCTCTGCCAGAGCAACACTGGACGCTTTCCTCTTTGAAAAGCTATCCCAACGGTGTATGTCGCATTATCTATATCCTTGATAAAAAAGCAAGATAGCCAAAATGTGCGGCAAGCATACATTTCTATTTTCAGGAATAGAATAAATGTTCCGATTACAAACAATTTAAGTCGGAGATAATTTGTCCTTGTGAAAAAATACTGAATTTTATACCTCTGAAATCCAGCACTTTGTAAAATTGAGTGTTGGATTTTTTATTTTCTGCCGCGTTTTTTGCCAATTATATTCATGTGCGCACGCAGAAAACAAAGTGTAATTTTCAAAATTGACAGAACCATGAATTATTTCTTGCTGGCGGAAACCGACTTTTTCCGCCTGATAAACGAAGCCGGCGACTGCAATATGGAAACGGCATACACGGCTTTCGCCACCCAAGTGATCGAACTGTGCAACGGCGGCATGGACATGAACCTTACCGTCATCGCGCTTGCCTACATCGAAATCGAGTTGCAGCACCATCCCGTACGTAATCTGTCAGAAGAAAAAAGAGAGATTGCCGCCTACGTCAGCAAGGCTCTGTCTTTCGTAAGAAAGATGCAGAAATTCCTTGCCACGCCCCAAGTGCCACCACTAATATCCGCCAACAACGCAACAGAAACCACCGCCAGCCTTCTTCAATGGACGGGCAATGCCATCGACCTCGTGGAACTTATCTACGGCATAGACGTGATGGGCTGCATCAACAACGGCAATATGCCGCTCAAACAGCTCGCCCCACTTCTCTATAAGATATTCGGGGTTGAGTCGAAGGACTGTTACCGCTTCTATACCGACATCAAACGCCGGAAGAACAAAAGCCGCACCTACTTCCTTGACAGGATGCAGGAAAAACTGAACGAGAGAATGCTGCGCGACGAAGAGATGGAACGCATGAGAAGATAATTTTTATTGCAAATCGGGGTTATTCATTGAGATAATATGCCGAAATTTGCAATCTAAACAGAAGTGGCATAATATAATGGCGAAAAAGAAGAAACAACAGGGGCATTACTGCCGGATTTGCGGCGAGTACAAAGCCAACGAGAAATTCAGCGGCAAAGGACACGCACGGCATATCTGCAAGGAATGCCAGTCGCTGCCTGAAGAGGTGAAGGCGGACATGGTACGCTGCAACGAGGTGGAACGTGCCGCCTTCAAATACCCTATGACCCGTCAGGACTGGGAGCTGCTGGAAAAATATGCCAAGAAGTACAAGGACAAGGAATCCGGGCAGTTCGCACAGGATATGCTGGACATGAAACGGGGCAATCATACACCGGACGAGGATATGGAAGAGGATGACGCTTTAATAGAAGGCATCTATGAAGAGGAAAGCATACCGTTCGCCGAATTGGAGGATGACATCCGCTATCAGTTGGAAGAATTGTTGGCGGACAATATCAACGAGTTCATGATACACAAGGATTACATTCCCGAAGGCAAGGAACTGAAAGACATCAACGAGTGGGTCATGAAAGAAACCCGTGACACCTTTTTTATAAAGGTCATTCCCGATGCCGCTTATGACATTCTGGTGGAAGAAACGATCAACAGGCTTGTGAAGGAATGGGAAGAGGACGGCTTTGAGATAAAGACCTTTTCCGCATCGTTGGTCGTCATGGAAACGGAACGGCTGCTTATCCGCAGGATAACCCGTAAGGATATGGACGCGCTCTTTGCCATAATGGGAAAGCCGGAAGTCATGTACGCTTGGGAACACGGCTTCACCAAAAAGGACGTGCGCAAATGGATAAACAGGCAACTCACCCGATACCGCAAGGACGGGTTCGGATATTTTGCCGTCATACTGAAAGAAAGCGGCGCATTGATAGGACAAGCGGGTCTGATGAAAAGTACCATAAACGGGAACGAGGCAGTTGAGCTTGGGTACATACTCGATAACACATACTGGCATAACGGTTACGGTACGGAAGCCGCCCGCGCGTGTCTGGAATATGCCTTTGATGAATTGGGATTGAAAACCGTCTGTTGCAGTATCCGACCGGAAAACGTGGCATCTATCCGTGTGTCGGAAAGGCTGGGAATGACCTTGTGCGGCAACCACACCGTCATATACAACGAAAAAGAAATGCCACACCTTATATATGAATTGAAAACAGGAAACTGAAAAAGAAAAATCCGTAACACACAGAACTGTTGAGTTACGGATTTTTTCATCCGGCTACTTTTGCTGCAACAGATGTTTCAGGTTATCATCGTTTGCGATGCGATCCAGTTCCTCCTGAACAATCTGCTTCACCTCTTCCTTGATGCGCCTGTAATTCGCCTGCACTGTTTCCTTCATGCGGTCGTTGCCGTCATCGTCCGTGAAATCGGTAATGACGGGGATTTTCTTGTAGGCACTTTCCTCCCGCTTCACCTTCTCGGCATCCACCACAATCTCGCAGTGAAAAATCTTCTGCTCAATGCGCTCGTTGAAGTTGTCGGACACCGCACCGACAAACATACCCTGCGTAAGACCGGAAATCTTGCTCGGCGGGATGAGCGCGTCCATCTGCGTGTTGATGGAGGTGGACACGTCCTGCCGGTTGATGGAAATGGACTGCCGCTTCTGCAACACCTTACCAAACCGCTCGGAGAGCGTCTTTGCCGTTTCCCCGACCACCTGACCGGAGAAAATGTTGCCGACAGTATTCATCACCACCTTCGCCTCTTTGTCCCCGTAGTCACGCACCAACTGACTGAAATCCTGAAAGCCCAGACACACGGCAACCTTGTTGCTTCGTGCGGTGGCAATCAAATTGTCAAGTCCCTTGAAGTATATCGTGGGAAGTTCATCTATAATGACCGACGACTTCAACATTCCCTTCTTGTTGATGAGCTTCACGATACGGGAGTTATACAGACCGAGAGCCGCCCCGTAGATGTTCTGACGGTCGGGATTGTTGCCCACGCAGAGGATTTTCGGCTCTTCGGGATTGTTGATGTCCAGCGTAAATTCGCTGTCCGACATCACCCAATAGAGCTGCGGGGAAATCATCCTTGAAAGCGGGATTTTCGCCGACGCTATCTGTCCCATGAGCTGCTCCGCCGCCCCTCCGAGCCACGCATCCATAAACGGGGAAAGGTAGTTCTCCAATTCCGGGTAAGAGGTCAGTATCGGGAAAATATCCTCATAGCGGCGGTTCAAAAACTCGATGGCATGGGGGAACGTGCAATACTTACCGTTCTGATAGATTTTGAGATACCAGATGATGCTGGCAAACAGAATGATAGGTGATTCCACAAAAAAATCTCCCTGCTTTTGCACCCAAGTTTTGTTGAGGTTGAGCATAATGGTGTACGCACTCTCGTAAGCATCCGTAATGTCCTCCATGAAATCCGGGTGTATGGGATTGCAGCGGTGGCTGCGTCGCGGGTCGTCGAAGTTGATCACATAGAACTTCGGCTTCACCTTGTAACCGTCCGGATGGTTCAGCAGATGGTTATAGGCAATGGTAGATAAGTCGCTGAATTTGAAGTCATACACGTACATCGAGAAGCCCTTTTCAATCTGTTGCTTGATAAAATTGTTTACAACAGCGTAGGACTTGCCGCTGCCCGGCGTACCCAATACGATGGACGCACGGAAGGGATTAACTACATTGATCCAGCCGTTGTTCCAACGCTTTTTGTAATAAAAACGTGTCGGCAGATTGACCGAATACTCGCTTTCGATGAGCCTTGTTTCCTGCATGAAACTCTCGTTCTCGTTGTTGAAAACATCCTCCATCAGATTGTGTTTCAACAGGCGGCTCATCCACAGACCGCCCATCAACAGGCAGACATAGCCCGTGCCGATGGTAAGGATATACAGCCCTGTGACCGCTTCAATCGGCAGCGGCAGAGCCAGTATCCACCAGTTGAGGAAAAACAGCACGAACCCGGCGGCGAGTGCCGTCCAGATTTTACGCCAAGTAATTTTCTCTCCCTTGACACCCTTCGTTCCCAAGCACGACAGCGCAAGCAGCAGGACGGCAAACAGCTTCGTGTAGAGTATGGAATGAAACAGCCCCGCCGTGCGGTCGAAATTCAGAAGGATTTTGTCCACCACGCCGATGTTCACGCCCCAAAGCCGGATGGCTTCATAGCAGAACCAGTACACGTTCATAACCACTAAAATAATACTCACGGCACGCAGAAAATCCATGATTTTCGCCAATGCCCTCAAATCGTCTTCTTGTTGTGACATACATTGATTTTTTAATTGTTGATACTCCGATTACATACCCAAACCCTTGCGCTTTTTCTTCTTTTTGCGCTTCATCGCCCGGATGAAAGCCTCTTCCTCGGCATTGGTCGCCGGACCTTCGGGAGTGAGCAAGCCCATACCACCCGACACGTCTTCACGGTCGTATGTAGTCTGCCCATGTGCCTTGTCCGTAACATCCACAGGGACGGATAACGGTATCGGCGGCTGTCCGGCGTATGGCAGGGTGAAGTGTTCCTGCAAGGCATTCGCCGAAAGTTCCTTGCCCATGCGTGAGCCGTTCAGCACGCACCCCGTGCGGTGGTCGATGAAGGTGGCCCCATAGATGCGCCCTTCCTCCGTGTAGCGCAGTACGGTGTCTATGCCCTTCTCTTTGAGTTGGGACACAAATTTGTCCTTGTCATAAGTGCCTTGCAGCACGGATAGGACGGTGCGTTTCGTCATGTCGGCGAGCTTCCTGTCCTTAATCTCTGATTTGGAGCGGTCAAACTTCTTCTGCACGGCTTCATAGCCTGCGGACCACCCGAAGAGAGAGGACTTGAACGGGTTGCCCACCTTGTTGCCCTTGTCGTCCGTGACGGAATAGACCAGCCCGTGATATTCCCGTCCGCGCACGTTGCCCCTCGCTTCCTCCACCGTCAGGTTATAGAGGGAAAGGAGCGCACGGTATTCGCCCATCGTCTGGAAACGGTACTGCCCGTTCAGAGCTTTCAGGGTATTGCCCACCTGCTTCTTCACATCGCCAGCTGATGCGTCCACCTTGCGCAACGGGTTTTCCAATCTTGGATTTTTACGTTCAGCCGGATGCAGCCCGTATTTCTGTTCCAGTTCCCTGCGGATGCGGTCGCTGCGGCGGTGGAGGAAATCCCGGTTGATCCGTTTCCCGTTCTCGTCCACGTTGATTGTCACGATGTGCAGGTGGTGGCGGTCGATGTCCTCGTGCTTGAAGACAAGATAGGGCTGGTTTCCGAAACCGAGCCTTTCCAGATAATCGCGGGCGATATTCTGCAACTCAATATCGGTCAGTACATCCTCCGGATGCGGGTTGAGCGAGATATGCACTACCGGTTTCTCCACTTTCATCTGCGGCGGCATGAAAGTCTGGAAGCTCTCCATCGCCTTGCCGATGTCCACCTTCCCCGAACCGTCATTGTAGATGCGGTTGGTGGTGAGCAGCCGCCCCTGTGCCTCGTTAATCTTCTCCCCGTTGTAGGCAATCGCGCCGTACAACGAATTTCCTACACTGATTTTTGCGACCATTTCGCCTCCAATTCTCTCGAAAGTTCCACAATCTGACGGCTCAGTTTCACGAGTTCGACGGTTTGTTGCTCCAGTTTGTAGAGCAACGCCATCGCCTTTTTCTCGGAAAAATGCAGCCTCAGTTCCTTCACGACTTGGTTGTAATTCGTTCCCACAGCGCGGAACTGCGCGTGAAAATCCGACAGCTTGGTGTAGTAGTCCACCAGCGTCTTGTCCACATTCAGCACCTTGAACGGCTGCCCGAAGAAGTGCGCTTTGAGGAAAACCGACCGTGCATAGACACCCGATTTTCCGAACATGGCGAGGAAACGGTTGTGTTCCTCCTCATTGAAACGGACGGTGTAGCGGTACACCGCCGGATCAAGTTTGGGATTTCTCCCTGCTTTGCTTTTCCTTTTTTCTTTCATATTACTTTGGATTTAGCGGATTGACGGCATAAGCCGCCGTTTCGGGTCACAGCACCGCAGTTCTAAAAGGCTTCCCGACTTCGGAGGGAAAGCCCGCCCCCTGCAAGGGCAAGTGCTTTTCGTGGCTGCTCAAAATATTTTGAGCGGCTGAAAAGACATCTTGCTATGTTCAGGTGAACATAAAAATCCGTCAGGGGACGGATTGGGAAGATACCTTTCAGGACTCCGGCTGCGCCACCATCGGCGAACCCTGCTGTCCGGGGGCAAAGTTACGCCCTTAAAGCGGTATCGGACAGATGCTTGACCCGGTCAATGACTGCCAACCGGCGCAACATGCCGCCACTTGCTTGGGAAGTGATACAGGTTCCAAAATATACTTGTTTATTTGCAGCATGATTCAAGAAACGAACGATTTGAAGATATGAGAAAAGGAACATTCAAATACCCGGACAACCGCTTCGGCGGACACTTGCCGAAGCGGATACCCGAACCGTCAGAAACCCGGTTCTCCGACAATTCGGTGACGTATGGATTCAATGACTTCATGACGCAATGTCGTCATTCATCACTTGTCCGGCGCACCGCTTCATCACAGAACCGGATACGCGATGACCCGCCCGCGTGCCTGTTCACGGAAACGGATAATGCGGAAATTCAATCCGCATATAAACAGAAAATAAAATCATCAACAATTAAAATAAATGGAACCATGAGTAAAGAAATCTTCGTTGCATTCGCAACACAGAAAGGGGGCATCGGCAAATCCACCGTCACGGCACTCGCCGCCAGTTACCTCCACAACGTGAAAGGTTACAATGTCGCCGTCGTGGACTGCGACGACCCGCAGCACAGCATCCACGGTCTGCGCGAACACGAAATGGGACTTATCGACAGCAGCACCTACTTCAAGGCTCTCGCCTGCGACCATTTCCGCCGGATCAAGAAGAATGCCTATACTATCGTCAAGAGCAACGCGGTGAACGCACTCGACGATGCAGAGAGGATGATCGCCACCGAAGATGTGAAACCCGATGTGGTGTTCTTCGACATGCCGGGAACGCTCCGAAGCAACGGCGTGATAAAGACGCTCTCGCAGATGGACTACATCTTCACCCCGCTGAGTGCCGACCGCTTCGTCGTGGAGAGTACCCTGAAATTCGTCACGATGTTCCGCGACAGGCTGATGACGACCGGACAGGCGAAAACAAAGGGATTGTATCTGTTCTGGACGATGGTGGACGGCAGGGAGAGGAACGACCTGTACGGCATCTACGAGGAAGTGATTGCCGAAATGGGCTTCCCGGTGCTTTCCACCCGCCTGCCCGACAGCAAGAAGTTCCGCCGTGACCTTTCGGAAGAGCGCAGGAGCGTTTTCCGCTCGACCATCTTCCCGATGGACACAGCCCTGTTGAAAGGTAGCGGCATCCGTGAGTTTTCCGAAGAGATAAGCGAAATTATCAGACCGCAATAAGCATGGGCAGCAGGAAAGTGAACACGGAAGGCATCGACGAGGAACTGCTGTTGGCCTCCATCGGGCGACGCACACAGGACGGGAGTCTGCGCCCGGCGCAGGAAGTTCCCGCAGCCGCACCGACCGAAGATGACACCGCCGTACCGGAACCGCTCCCCGCGCAACCCGTGGCACGGGAGAAAGCGCAGAGGGAAGGTGGCCGCCGGAAAAGGCAGGACGAGGACTATAACGAGCTGTTCCTGCGCCGCAATGAAATAAAGACCCGCCAGTGTGTCTATATCAGCCGCGACGTACACGGCAAAATCCTCAAAATCGTGAATGACATTGCCGGAGGTGAAATCTCGGTGGGCGGCTATGTGGATACCGTGCTGCGTCAGCATCTGGAGCAGCACAAGGAGAGAATTAACGAACTGTATAAAAAACAACGAGAAGATTTAATCTGACATGAAAAAGGAAAAGAACCAAAAAAGAAGAGTGTCGCAGCAAAGCGGCAAGGGCATGACAGCCCAAGTGCAGACGAGCGTGGAAATCATATCGCTCGCCACGGTAATCTGCAAATGCAGTGAACGGGACTATGAACGGTTATTCATCCGTGACCCGGAAGTGAAGGCGCGAGAAGGTAAGATGGCGTATGTGCGCCCGGAATACCACGACCGCATCATGCGCATCATCAGCGTAATCGGGCATGACAGGCTCAACCTGTCCGCCTACATAGACCATGTGCTGACGCATCACTTCAACCAGTGCGAGGATGCAATAAGAAGCCTTTACGCCAAGAATTACAATCCGGTATTTTAATCCAAACAGGAAGCGTATGAATGAAACAATAAGCATAACAGACATTCTGTTGGCCGTATCGGTCGGCTGCAACCTTTGGTTCCTGTTCCTGCTCCTTTACGAGCGCATCATGGACACACGGCTTGTCCGATTCTTCAGGGGCATCGCCGGATTGTGGCGGTCACTGGGTGGCACGGAGATAAAACAAAAAACAGTGCAAGAGGAAGTCCCGGCAGAAGAGGCGGACATCATCGGCAAGAGCCGTTTCAGGATGGCATCCACCCGGACAACCGCTGCCATACCGACGCAACAAGCCGCCACTTCGGAAAAAGGCATTGAGCTGTCGGAGGAAGAGGCTACTTTTGACGACGGAAACGCGGAAACCGCCTCCCGTCCGGCACAAGTCCCGGAGGAAAAACTCGATGAAACCTTCACGAGCATACCACCGGAGGAACTGGGGTACGGGGAGGACGAACCGGAAGAGGACGCTCCGGACACGCCACGGGCTTCGGGCAGCAGCTTTGACGAAATCGACGACGCCTGCAAGACCGCCAAGAACCCGGATGCGACGCTGGCGCAACGTGAAAAGGCGGCTAAGGTGTTCACCGACATGGAAGGCACGGAGCTGTACGAGAAAATGATGGAAGGCTCTTCGGAGATAGGCATCCGCATCAGGGGGCTTATTGAAATCCGGCTGAAAAAGCCTAAAAAGGTGTTCGTCGTGCCGGACAACATCGAGGAGTTCGACATCCGCAACTATGTATGACAACTGAAAAAGTAAAGAACATGAAGGAATGACAATCAACCCACGCGGCGAGGAAACGCAAGGCGCATCCAATCCGCAACGGACACACCCAAGTCCGTGGAAACAAACGGGCATCCACTAAAACCAAAGTAAAGTAACAGAGTATCAACCGCCCGACAAAGGACCATCCACCCTTTCGACGGCAAAAAACAAGGACAATTCATGAACAAGAACATCGTAAGAAACAAAAAAGCAATCCTCTCTGCGGCACTCATCATTGCTGCAACCGCCTCCGCCTTCGCGCAGGGAAACGGCATCGCAGGCATCAACGAAGCCACCTCTATGGTCTCATCCTATTTCGACCCCGGCACGAAACTGATATACGCCATCGGCGCGGTCGTCGGGCTTATCGGGGGCGTGAAAGTGTATGGCAAGTTTTCATCGGGCGACCCCGACACCAGCAAGACAGCCGCCTCGTGGTTCGGCGCGTGTATCTTCCTGATTGTAGCCGCCACCATCCTGCGCTCATTCTTCCTCTAATATAATAATGTATGGCTGAATACCCGATCAACAAGGGTATCGGCCGTCCGGTAGAGTTCAAGGGCTTGAAGGCTCAGTACCTCTTCATCTTCTGCGGAGGTCTGCTGGCTCTCTTCGTCCTGTTCGTCATCCTCTACATGGTCGGCATCGACCAGTGGATATGTATCGGTTTCGGCGCGGCATCGTCCTCCCTCCTTGTGTGGCAGACCTTCGCGCTGAACGCCCGGTACGGCGAACACGGGCTGATGAAACTGGGAGCGGCACGGAGCCACCCCCGATACCTTATCAACCGGCGGCGGATAACCCGTCTGTTCAAACGACAACGAAAGGAAGAAAGACAATGAGGAATACATCGAAAATAACAACACTGGAAAACAAGTTCCCCCTGCTTGCGGTGGAGCATGGCTGCATCATCTCAAAGGACGCCGACATCACGGTGGCTTTCGAGGTGGAGCTGCCGGAGCTTTACACCGTGACGGGCGCGGAGTACGAGGCGATACACGGCTGCTGGTGCAAGGCAATCAAGGTGCTGCCGGACTACTCCGTCGTCCACAAACAGGACTGGTTCATCAAAGAGAAGTACACGCCGGAATTACAAAAGGACGACATGAGCTTCCTATCACGGAGCTTCGAGCGACACTTCAACGAGCGTCCGTACCTGAAACACACCTGTTACCTCTACCTGACCAAGACGACAAAGGAGCGTAACCGGATGCAGAGCAACTTCAGCACGCTGTGCCGTGGGCATATCATACCGAAAGAGCTGGACAAGGAAACCACGACCAAGTTCTTGGAAGCCTGCGAACAGTTCGAGCGCATCATGAACGACAGCGGGCTTGTCAGGCTGCGCCGCCTCTCCACCGACGAGATTGTGGGAACGGAGGGAAAGACGGGGCTTATCGAACGCTATTTCTCGCTCATGCCGGAGGGTGACACCACCTTGCAGGACATCGAGCTTTCGGCAAGGGAGATGCGCATCGGCGACAACCGTCTGTGCCTGCATACCCTCTCCGACGCGGAAGACCTGCCGGGCAAGGTGGCTACCGACACCCGTTACGAGAAACTCTCCACCGACCGGAGCGACTGCCGGCTTTCATTCGCATCCCCGGTGGGGCTGCTGCTCTCCTGCAACCATATCTACAACCAGTATGTGCTGATAGACAACAGCGAGGAAGCCTTGCAGAAGTTCGAGAAGTCCGCCCGCAATATGCAGTCGCTCTCACGGTATTCAAGGAGCAACAGCATCAACCGCGAGTGGATAGACCAGTACCTGAACGAAGCCCATTCCTACGGGCTGACCTCGGTACGGGCGCACTTCAACGTCATGGCGTGGAGCGACGACGCGGAGGAGCTGAAGCACATAAGGAACGATGTGGGAAGCCAGCTGGCAAGCATGGAGTGCGTGCCGCGCCACAACACCATCGACTGCCCGACACTCTACTGGGCGGCGATACCCGGCAACGCGGCGGACTTCCCGGCGGAAGAGAGTTTCCACACCTTCATCGAGCAGGCGGTGTGCCTGTTCACGGAGGAAACCAACTACCGCAGTTCGCTCTCGCCCTTCGGCATCAAGATGGTGGACAGGCTCACGGGGAAACCGCTGCACCTCGACATCAGCGACCTGCCGATGAAGCGGGGCATCACCACGAACCGCAACAAGTTCGTGCTGGGTCCTTCGGGCAGCGGCAAGTCGTTTTTCATGAATCACCTCGTGAGGCAATACTACGAACAAGGTACGCACGTCGTGCTGGTGGACACCGGAAACTCCTATCAGGGCTTGTGCGGCATGATCCGGCGCAAGACAGGCGGAGCGGACGGCGTGTATTTCACCTACACGGAAGAGAAGCCCATATCGTTCAACCCGTTCTACACCGACGATTACATCTTCGACGTGGAGAAGAAGGACAGCATCAAGACCCTGCTGCTGACGCTCTGGAAGTCGGAGGACGACAAGGTGACGAAGACGGAGAGCGGCGAACTGGGCAGTGCCGTGAGTGCCTACATCGAGCGTATCAAGGCTGACCGGAGCATCGTGCCGTCATTCAACACCTTCTATGAGTATATGCGCGACGACTACCGCAAGGAGCTGGCTGAACGTGACATCAAGGTGGAGAAGTCCGACTTCAACATCGACAATATGCTCACCACCATGCGGCAGTATTACCGGGGCGGGCGTTACGACTTCCTGCTCAACTCCACGGAGAACATCGACCTGCTGAACAAGCGGTTCATCGTCTTCGAGATTGATTCGATTAAGGAAAATCGTGAGCTTTTCCCGGTGGTGACGATCATCATCATGGAGGCTTTCATCAACAAGATGCGACGGCTGAAAGGCGTGCGGAAACAGCTTATCGTGGAAGAGGCTTGGAAGGCTCTTTCTTCGGCGAACATGGCTGAATATCTGCGCTATATGTACAAGACGGTCAGAAAATATTACGGTGAGGCAATCGTGGTGACGCAGGAGGTGGACGACATCATTTCCTCTCCCGTGGTCAAGGAGAGCATCATCAACAACTCCGACTGCAAGATACTTCTCGACCAGCGCAAGTACATGAACAAGTTTGACCAGATACAGGCGTTGCTCGGACTGACGGAAAAGGAGAAGGGGCAGATACTCTCCATCAACATGGCGAACAACCCTTCACGGCTCTACAAGGAGGTGTGGATAGGCTTGGGCGGCACACAGTCTGCCGTCTATGCTACCGAGGTCAGTGCCGAAGAGTATCTGGCGTACACCACCGAGGAAACGGAGAAAGTGGAGGTTTACCGTCTGGCGGAAAAGCTGGGCGGTGACATCGAAGCCGCCATCCGGCAACTTGCCGAAAAGCGGAGAAACAAAAGTTAATCATTTAATCATCAACTAAAAACAAAAAATGCGTATGAGTTTATCAAAAGTGAAAATGCTGCAAGTCAGCAAGTGTCTTATCGGATTGGCGGTCGTGATGCTGCAATCCTGCGACGTGGCCGACAACCGCCGCGATATGTTGTGCGGGAACTGGGAGAGCGTGGAGGGGAAGCCCGACGTGCTTATCTACAAGGAGGGCGAAGCCTACAAGGTGACGGTGTTCCGCCGGAGCGGTCTGCGCCGCAAGCTCAAGCCGGAAACCTATCTCTTGCAGGAGGAGAACGGCAACCTGTTCATGAACACCGGCTTCCGCATCGACGTGTCCTACAACGAGGCCACGGATGTGCTGACCTTTTCGCCCAACGGCGATTATGTGCGGGTGAAGCCGCAGCCGGAGAAACCGACAGAAGAATAACAACCGCTAAAATCCAAAGTAAACATGAGAACAAGAATAACAATGATTGTCTGCCTGTGCCTGCTTCTCGCGGGCAGGGCAAGCGCACAGTGGGCGGTGATAGACCCGTCCAACATCGCGCAGAGCATCGTGAACACCTCCAAGAACGTGGTGCATACCTCGACCACCGCCCAGAACATGGTGAAGAATTTTCAGGAAACCGTGAAAATCTACGAGCAGGGGAAAAAGTATTACGACGCGCTGAAATCGGTGAACAACCTTGTCCGGGACGCCCGCAAGGTGCAGCAGACCATTCTGATGGTGGGCGACATCACCGACATCTATGTGACCAACTTCCAACGGATGATGCGTGACGACAACTTCACCGTGGAGGAACTGGGAGCCATCGCCTTCGGGTACACGAAGCTGCTGGAAGAGAGCAACGATGTACTGACGGAACTGAAAAACGTGGTGAACATCACCACGCTCTCCATGACCGACAAGGAGCGCATGGACGTGGTGGAACGCTGCCATTCCAAAATGAAGCGTTACCGCAACCTCGTGAGCTACTACACCAACAAGAACATATCGGTGTCCTATCTCCGCGCTAAAAAGAAGAACGACCTCGACCGCATCATGGGGCTGTACGGGAACATGAACGAAAGATACTGGTAGCCTATGGAATTTGACAACCTTCACCAGATATTACGCTCGCTCTACGAGCAGATGATGCCGCTGTGCGAGGACATGGCGGGCGTGGCGAAAGGCATCGCCGGGCTGGGCGCGTTGTTCTACGTCGCCTACCGGGTATGGCAGTCGCTGGCGAGAGCCGAACCGATAGACGTGTTCCCTATGCTCCGCCCCTTCGCCATCGGTCTTTGCATCATGTTCTTCCCCACGGTGGTACTGGGTACGATAAACAGCATTCTTTCGCCCGTCGTGCAAGGCACGGCGAAGATGCTGGAGGCGGAAACGCTCGACATGAACACCTACCGCCAGCAGAAGGACAAATTGGAATACGAGGCGATGATGCGCAACCCCGAAACCGCCTACCTCGTGTCCAATGAGGAGTTTGACAAGCAGCTGGAGGAACTCGGCTGGTCGCCCTCCGACATGGTGACGATGGCGGGGATGTATATCGACCGGGGGATGTACAACATGAAGAAGGGCATCCGCGACTTCTTCCGCGAGATACTGGAACTGCTGTTCCAAGCCGCCGCCCTCGTGATAGACACTGTCCGCACCTTCTTCCTCGTGGTGCTGGCGATACTCGGTCCGATAGCCTTCGCCATATCGGTGTGGGACGGCTTCCAAAGCACGCTCACGCAGTGGATATGCCGATACATACAGGTCTATCTGTGGCTGCCGGTGTCGGACATGTTCAGCACCATACTGGCTAAGATACAGGTGTTGATGCTACAAAGCGACATCGAGCGGATGCAGGCTGACCCGAACTTCTCGCTGGATTCGAGCGATGGGGTGTATATCGTGTTCCTCTGCATCGGCATCATCGGCTACTTCACCATCCCCACCGTGGCGGGCTGGATTATCCAAGCCGGGGGCATGGGCGGCTACAACCGGACCATGAACCAGATGGCGGGACGTGCCGGAGGCATGGCGGGCGGAGTTGCAGGAGCGACCGCAGGAAACGCCGTCGGACGCATCGGCAAGCTGCTGAAATAATCAATGTGCAATCATAAACGGAAAAAGAAAAATGGAATTCAAGTCACTCAGAAACATCGAATCGTCGTTCAGGCAGATACGCCTGTTCGGTATCGTCTTCCTTTCGCTGTGCGCCGTGGTGACGGTGTGGAGCGTGTGGAACTCCTACCGTTTCGCGGAGAAGCAACGGGAGAAGATCTATGTGCTGGACAACGGCAAGAGCCTGATGCTCGCCTTGTCGCAGGACCTGTCGCAGAACCGCCCGGCGGAGGCACGGGAGCATGTGCGCCGCTTCCACGAATTGTTCTTCACGCTCTCGCCTGAAAAGAGCGCGATTGAACACAACGTGAAACGTGCCTTGCTGCTGGCGGACAAGAGCGTGTACCACTATTATTCGGACTTCGCCGAGAAGGGATACTACAACCGCATCATCGCCGGGAACATCAACCAAGTGCTGAAAGTGGACAGCGTGGTGTGCGACTTCAACGCCTATCCCTACCGCGCCGTGACCTACGCCACGCAGAAAATCATCCGGCAGAGCAACGTCACCGAGCGCAGCCTCGTGACCACCTGCCGCCTGCTGAACGCATCACGGTCGGACGACAACCCGGGCGGCTTCACCATCGAGGGGTTCACCATCATCGAGAACAAGGATTTACAGACAATCAAACGGTAACGGATTATGAAACGGAAAGTAAAAAACATCAGAAAAACAATGTGGGGCGTGTATTGGAAGCTCCACGATAAACGGAAACGCTTAGTGGCAAGGCTCAAAGGGTATCTGGACGGCTTGCCGCCGGAAACACGCCGCCGCATCGTGCTGGGGATGCTCGCCGCCTTCGCGGTGCTTGCCCTCTACACCTTCGGCAGAGCCGTCTATGACATCGGCAGGAATGACGGCTCACGCATGGAAACGGGACACGCCGGACGGGTGGAACTTCCGAACCCGGCGGAAACAGACAATCACTTAACACCTTATTTATATGGAACAGAAGAAGAATGAACCGACGAAAGAGAACCAAGCCGCTCCCGACACGGGAAAGCCGAAAAAGGAGCGCGAACCGCTGACCGAGGCGCAACGGCTGAAACGCCAGAAGATGATCGTGCTGCCCGCTATGGTGCTGGTGTTCATCGGGGCTATGTGGCTGATATTCGCCCCTTCCTCCGGCAAGGAGCAACCGCCGGGAACAGACGGCTACAACACCGAGATGCCCGACGCGGACAAGGCGAACAGGCAGATTATCGGCGACAAGCTGAAAGCCTACGAGCATGGGGAGATGGAAGAGCGGTTAGAAAACCGCAACCGTGCCATCGGGCAGCTGGGCGACATGTTCGACCGCGAGATAGCTGGAACGGAGGACGGAACGGACTTCGACCTCGCCAATCCGGGCGGCAAGGAGGAAACGGCACAGCCCACCACGCCGCAGACCATCCAATCCTCCGCTGCCGCCTACCGTGACCTGAACGCCACTCTCGGCAACTTCTACGAACAGCCGAAGAATGACAATGCCGAGATGGATGAGCTGTTGGAGCGCATCGCCTCGCTGGAGTCGGAACTGGAAAGCGAGAAGGGCAAGGCTTCCGCCGTGGACGACCAAGTGGCTCTTATGGAGAAGTCCTACGAGCTGGCGGCAAAATACATGGGCGGTCAGAACGGCAAACAGCCATCGGATGAACAGGCGGCAGAGCCTTCCACCGTGCAGAAAGGAAAGAAGAACAAGGCTACACCCGTAAGGCAAGTGACCCGCCAAGTCGTTTCCTCGCTTGCACAGCCCATGAGCAACGCGGAGTTTGTCGCCGCCTTCTCACAAGAACGCAACCGAGGTTTCAACACGGCTGTCGGCACGGCGGAGGTATCGGACAGGAACACCATCCCGGCGTGTGTGCATGGTGCGCAGAGCGTGACGGACGGGCAAACGGTAAGGCTCCGCCTGCTGGAGCCTATGGCGGTGGCAGGCAGGACAATCCCACGCAATGCGGTGGTGGTCGGCACGGGCAAGATACAGGGAGAACGGCTCGACATAGAGATTACCTCGCTGGAATACGACGGCACGATTATCCCCGTGGAGCTTGCGGTCTATGACACGGACGGGCAGTCCGGCATCTTCATCCCGAACTCGATGGAGATGAACGCCGTCAGGGAGGTCGCCGCCAACATGGGCGGCTCGTTGGGTAGCAGCATCAACATCTCCACCAATGCCGGGGCGCAACTTGCCTCCGACTTGGGCAAGGGGCTGATACAAGGCACGAGCCAGTACATAGCCAAGAAGATGCGCACCGTCAAGGTGCATCTGAAAGCCGGGTACAGGGTCATGCTCTATCAGGAAAAGGACTGAAAACAACAATCAATCAAAAAAGCATTTACCACTAAAATCCAAAAGTAATGAGAAAAGTAATCATCATGTTTGCCCTCGCTATGGGCATCGTTACTGCCAACGCGCAGGAGAATGTAACCGTTGAAACGAACAACGGAAGTAATGAACAGCCGACCTTGACAAAGGAGGTCTATCCGCAGAAGGAGGCGGACGGCGACCTGTATCACGGTCTGTCGCGCAAGCTGACCTTCGACCGCATGATACCTCCGCACGGTCTGGAAGTGACCTACGACAAGACCGTCCACGTCATCTTTCCGGCGGAGGTGCGCTATGTCGATTTAGGCTCGCCCGACCTGATTGCCGGAAAAGCCGACGGAGCGGAGAACGTAATCCGCGTGAAGGCTACCGTGCGCAACTTCCCCAACGAAACGAATATGTCCGTCATCACGGAGGACGGCAGTTTCTACACCTTCAACGTGAAGTACGCCGCCGAACCGCTATTGCTCAACGTGGAGATGTGCGACTTCATCCATGACGGCAGCACGGTGAACCGCCCGAACAACGCGCAGGAAATCTATCTGAAAGAACTGGGCAGCGAAAGCCCGATGCTGGTGCGCCTTATCATGAAGTCAATTTACAAGCAGAACAAGCGCGAGGTGAAGCATATCGGCTGCAAGCGTTTCGGCATCCAATATCTTCTGAAAGGCATCTACACGCACAACGGCTTGCTTTATTTCCACACGGAGATAAAGAACCAGAGCAACGTGCCTTTCGATGTGGACTACATCACTTGGAAAATCGTGGACAAGAAGGTGGCGAAGCGTACCGCCGTGCAGGAGCAGATCATCCTGCCGCTCCGTGCGCAGAACTACGCCACCCTCGTGCCGGGCAAAAAGAGTGAGCGCACGGTCTTCACGATGGCGAAGTTCACCATCCCCGATGACAAGTGCCTTATTGTGGAACTTAACGAGAAGAACGGCGGCCGTCACCAGTCCTTCGTGATCGAGAACGAGGACTTGGTACGCGCCAATACCATCAACGAACTTCAAGTACGATAAGCCATGAGAAAATACATCGCAATAATCATCGCGTCGCTTGCCCTTTTCACAGGGCAGGTGCACGCCCAGCGATGCCTGCCGAAGATGCAGGGCATCGAGGTAAGGGCGAACATGGCGGACGGCTTCAATCCCGGTGGCAAAGACGGCGGGTACAGCTTCGGGGCGGCACTCTCCACCTACACGAAGAAGGGGAACAAGTGGGTGTTCGGTGGCGAATACCTCCTGAAGAACAATCCCTACAAGGACACCAAGATACCCGTGGCGCAGTTCACGGCGGAGGGCGGCTATTACTTCAAGATACTGTCGGATGCCCGGAAAATCGTGTTCGTCTATGCCGGGGCTTCGGCTCTCGCCGGATACGAGTCGGTGAACTGGGGTAAGAAAGTGCTGCATGACGGCTCCACGCTGCACGACCGGGACGCCTTCATCTATGGCGGTGCGCTGACGCTCGATGTGGAGTGCTATGTGGCAGACCGTATAGCCTTGCTTGCCAACCTGCGTGAGCGTTGCCTGTGGGGTGGCGACACACGGAAGTTCCACACGCAGTTCGGGGTCGGTATCAAGTTCATCATCAACTGACACGGGCATGGAACGGACGGAAATAGATGCAGCCAGAAGGATGCCACTTGCGGATTTTCTCGCACGGTTGGGGCATGAGCCTGTCAGAAGGAGTGGTAACGAGCTGTGGTATCTTGCCCCGTACAGGAACGAACGCACACCCTCTTTCCGTGTGAACGTGGCGAAACAGCTCTGGTACGACTTCGGCTTGGGCAAAGGCGGCGACATCTTCACGCTTGCCGGGGAGTTTCTGCAAAGCGGTGACTTCATGGCGCAGGCGAAGTTCATAGCGGAAGCCGCCAATATGACGGTGACCGGATGGGAAAAGCCGACCTATCTCCCGAAGCCGACCGAACCCGTCTTTGAGGATGTGGAGGTCGCTCCGCTGCTCCGCTCACCGCTGACGGAGTATCTGGCAGAACGGGGCATCCTTTACGCCATCGCATCCCGCCACTGCTGCCGCTTGAATTACGGAGTGTGTGGAAAACGGTATTTTGCCGTTGGCTTTACGAACATGGCGGGTGGCTATGAAGTGAGAAGCCGCTTTTTCAAGGGGTGCATACCGCCGAAGTCCGTATCGCTGGTAAAATCGGAAGATACTCCGTCTAATGAGTGCCTCGTGTTCGAGGGCTTCATGGACTTCCTTTCTGCGGTGACGCTTGGCGTAACCGGTAACGCTGACTGTCTTGTGCTGAACTCTGTCGCCAACGTGGAGAAGGCGGCGGGATTGCTGGACGGCTACGGGCGTATCGGTTGTTTCCTCGACCGTGACGAAGCCGGACAGCGGACGCTTGCCGCACTCACCAAACGATACGGGGAGCGTGTCACTGACCGTTCCTCACTCTATGACGGTTGCAAGGACTTGAACGAGTACCTGCAACAGACAACGAAAAACAGAAAAACAACCATCTAAAAATCGAAGAACAATGAACATACTGAACAACAGAAACAAGAGAACATCCATCTTCAAGGCGGTGGCGTTATGCCTGATAGCCGCTGTGTCATTCATCCTCGTGTCGTGCGACGATGATATGGACATCCAACAGTCCTATCCCTTCACGGTGGAGGTCATGCCCGTGCCGAACAAGGTGACGAAGGGGCAGACAGTGGAAATCCGCTGTGAACTGAAAAAGGAGGGCGACTTCGTGGGTACGCTTTACACCATCCGCTATTTTCAGTTTGAGGGAGAAGGAAAGTTGAAAATGGATAACGGCATTACTTTCCTGCCCAACGACCGCTATCTGCTTGAAAACGAAAAGTTCCGCCTATACTATACGGCGGAGGGTGACGAGGCGCATAATTTCATCGTGGTGGTGGAGGACAACTTCGGCAACTCCTTCGAGTTGGAGTTTGACTTCAACAACCGCAATGTAAAAGATGACGGCTTGACCATCGTTCCCATCGGCAACTTAAGACCCTTGCTGAAATGATGCGTGTATTCATGACAATGCTCTGTTCGCTTCTGGCGGTCTGTTCCGTGTTCGCACGGATCAGCCGCCAAGAGGGAACGGACGGGCAGGCGGCAATCTACCGACTGCCACTTTTCGAGAGGGCTGTGCGCTGCACGAAATATTTTGAGGGCTGGCACTCGGAAAAGCACCACCCATACGTGGGTTGGGGTCACAAAATTTTGCCGGGCGAAAGGTATTCGGCACGCAGCATGACGAAGCGGCAGGCGGACGCACTCCTGCGGAAAGACCTGCGGAAGTTTTGCGCGATGTTCCGGCAGTTCGGAAAGGACAGTCTTTTACTTGCCACGCTTGCCTACAACGTGGGCCCATACCGGCTTTTGGGTAGCAAGACAATCCCCAAAAGCACCTTAATCAAGAAGCTGGAAACTGGCGACAGGAACATCTACCGTGAGTATATAGCCTTCTGCAACTACAAGGGAAAACGCCACGCCATGCTGCTCACACGGAGAAAAGCGGAGTTTGCACTGTTGTATATACCATAAGTGAAACTGACAAATTTGACAAAGAGTGTGCCATATTTAACTTGGCACACCTTTTGTTTATTATAAGAGAACATATTAAAAAACACTATATGAACTATTTATTCCCACAACAAAAGCAACAGAATAAAAAAACGCTTGTTATCATCGGTAACGGATTTGATTTGGCAAGCGGTATCAAATCCAGTTATAGCAATTTCAAACAGTGGTTGCAAATGAATGATAAATATCGCCACCTTATTAGTTTGATGGACACATTTTTTAGTAATCAACGGGATGTATGGGGAGATATTGAAAAAGCACTTGGCGAATACGATGAAGACAGTATTTTGGAATACTGTAAACCAGATGAAGAAATTGATTATGACCACCCAACACGCTCGATGGCTGCTGTGGAAGATAGCCCAGAGTGGATATTTAGACCCGTGTTGGATGAATTTATCGAGGCTTTCAAAGATTGGGTGGACAGCATTGACATTGCAAAGGCGAAAAAAGTCCGTGAATTACCTATAGAATGTAAATACTTGACATTTAATTACACGGAAACATTGGAAGTGATATATGGCATACCGGCATCCAATATTTTGCATATTCATGGTTCTCGCATTTTGAACAATGAGTACATTATCGGACATAATAATTTCCGAAATCCGGATGAAGCGTATAACGACGAAAGTCAAATGTTATATCTGCAAGAAACGTGGAGTAAGATTATTGAATGGATGAACGGTTTGGTCAAAGATTCGACCTTTATTATTAGACAGAATAAAGACTTTTTTAGCGGTTTATCCGATATTGAACAAATTGTTGTTTATGGACATTCGTTTTATGAAGTAGATTGGTCATATATGAAAGAGATTGTGAAACAAGTTGGGGCAGACATACCGTGGAGTGTGTCGTACTACAGTCCAGAAGATTTAGAACGAATAAATGACTTTGTGAAAAAAATAGGTTTGACAAACGTAAGAACATTTAATTGGTAAAACCTATAAATTATCGCAGATTGGACAGCGGTTTCTTTGCTACTTTCTTTGTCCGCCATCATGCTCACTGAAAGAAAGTAGGGCGGCTCTCGCCGCCCCGCCACTCAAAAGCGTGTGTAAAGTCCTGTCACCATCGTGAACATTTCTTCCAGCATATCAAAATAAACTCCCTCGTGTACGGCAATGTCTTTCGTCCTGCACTCGAATGTCTTTTTGCTGAATGTCTTGCGGTAGAAGCGCATATTGTAGAGGTCTGCCCCTGCATCATAGATGATGTCAAGGCGGTTTGCGCTTGTTTTGTTCCTTGCAAGGCTCATCCGTAAGCCGTTGCCCATATCTATGAAGTCACGGCTTCCCGTCATGGCGGTAAAGCGTCTTCCACCTATCTGCTGTAATATCGTCTGTGCTATCATATACGTTGTTTTTAGGGGTTTAAGTGTTGGCGGTGTGGACACCGCCAACTTGTTCAAAATTCTCGCATCTCGGCAATGGGTGTCTGCCGTTGCAGCCACTCTTTCACACATTCCATGTTGTACTCGCTCGTGATGACTGCCGTATGGCTGTCGGTGGCGGTGAAACGTGTGCTTTCGTAATCGTCTATCCACCCTTTGAGGGTGTCCGTTCCCCACGCTCCGGCATCATCAAAAATGCCGTCCAATACCGTGATAGGCTCGCTGAACTTGACTATCAGCGTCTGATAGGTCGTGTTCATCGGTTGTCCTCCTTTCCATGCTTTGCGTTCAGCCACTTGTCCCGTGCGGCTCGGCACTCGTCCAACGTGGGTTTGACACAAGAGAACAATTCTCCGTCCGTGTGGCGGTAGTCATACTGCACAAGTGTCCGCCTGCGTCTGCCGATACCCGATTGGAAACGCTCGTATTTCTCCGTACCTGCTTCCGTGCAGGTACTTACTCCGTTGATGGTCATTCGTGTTGTCATAATCATCTATTTTTGAATAAATCTTTCCAAAATTCTCTCTTGTACGCCAAGTGCTTCGGCATAGACGCTCAATTGGGCGGCATAGCGTGTGCGGTAATAACTTCTCTCCATTTCGTTCTTGGATTGCCCTATATGTACCCTAATATCGTTCAAATGCCTTTTGACGATATATTTGTAGTAATGGTGTTTCTTCCTTCTGTCCATATACTTATGTATTACGTTCTTAAAAATGTACTGACAGAACTCTGTTCTTCATCACCATTTCGGGGTTGCTCGTGTAGCGTTGGTGCAGGTAGAAATGGTGAGAGCCGAAGCCGTAAAGGAAGAACTTGTCAAGTTCGTGCTTCTCGGCAAACTCCTTTACGCTCTTTCTTAATCCCTCCTCACTTGTTGTGAGAGTGAGGAGGTTTACAAATTCAAGGAACAAGGAGGGGATTTTATCGTCCCACACACAAATCATGCTTTCAATTCTTACTTCCATATCAATGTTGTTTTAGAGTTGTACTATGCCGCTTTCATCCGCTCACGGATAAGGTTGGCGTTCTTGTTCACAAGGTCTATGATGCGCTCGTGGTATTCGGTGTTCTCGTTGCATAAGCCACGACACTGCACCACCTCAAAGGTTTTCAAGGACACTTCCACCGTTTCTATGCGTCTGCCGTCAATGGTCGCTGAAAGGATAAGGGAGTTTTCCCGATTGTGGTAGCCACCCACGCAGTGGTGCATCATCCGTCCTTCCTCTATCATTTTCTCAACGCTCTCTATGACCTTGACACAGACAAGGTTGTCGGAAAAGACAAGTCCGAAGAATATGCCTTTGGCTTTCAGATATTGTTTTTCGTCCTCAACCGCTTTCTGCCGTTGCTGTTCAGTCCGTTCAAGTTCCCTTTGGCGGTTGCGTCTTGCCACCAACCTGTCGTGTTCGGCTTTGAGGTCTTGGGGGCAGACGTACTTTGGGCTGTTCGTGTCCTTGCCGAAGTGTCGCAGGAGGTCTATCGTATCGCGCCACATAGAGCCGTCAGCGATGGTGTAGTCGTTGCGGATACATATCTTGATTGACGCCCAATACTCCCCGATATTGAAAGAATGGTGAAGATAGTAGCGCAACATGGGGTATTGCCCTGCCTTCAACAACGTTTCCGCACGGCTGTCGGAAAGAATGCCTTTGAAAAGGTCGTAAGGTAGAATGTTGTGGTATTCGCCCTTGAAGCCGTTTCGCTTCACTTCGGGTATGAAACGCTGTCGGGGGTAGGTGCATCTCGGAGTGATGTCGTATGCCCGGAGTTCTTGGCTCTTGCGCACCTCCATGTCGCTGTATTCATTCCACAAGTCATAGTAGAATAAAGACATGCTACGCAGTCGGGCAACGGTCGTTGTCCTGCCGTCGGGGGCAATCCACCTCTGCACCACCTCAAAAATGGAATACTCGGCTGGCTGTCTTGCCTTGTATCGGGACTTGACGGAGAAGAAGCGTACCACTTGGTATTGCTTGCAGGTGGTGACGATGGAGAAATACTCCATATCTCTGAAAACGCTCTTTCGGGTGCGCAACGCTTCCAACTCCATACCGCAACGTGGGCAGGTGCATCCGCAAACGGTGTCGGCAAGGTCGTGGTCGCTTTTCCACGAATGTCCGCACTCGGTGCAGATGTTCGTGCCGTTTGCCCTCTTGACTGCGTAATGCTTGAAACAATGGCGGAAAGTGTATGCCCTTTGTTCTTCGGTCAATCTCGGTAGTCGCTTGCTCAAACGTGCGACTTCCCGCTGTATGCGTGTTCTCGGTTTCATAAGCCTAAATCAAATAATGAGGGTTGTGATTGGGTTTCTTTTCTCGCTGACGGTCTGTTGCGGTTCTGCAACTTGCGGAGTTCTTCCTCTTGGTACTTGCGGACAGCATTCTGACGTGCTTCCACCTTTTCCTCCGCCGTGAGTTCCACAACGTGGTTCACTACCACTTGGCAGTTCATCGGCTTGCCTACCTCTATCTCGTTCTCGTCATAGTAGTGGACGGCTTGCCCGAATATCTCTCCGTCCGTGAAGCCGTTACAACCGCTTTTCTTCACATAGTTCAGAATATAGGTCACGCAATCGTCTATGTTCTTGGCAGGGTTGCGGTAGTTCTTCGCAAAGAGTGCATCCTCTTCCGCACGCTGTTCCAGATACATCTGTATCGTTCTCTTGAAATGGTCTGTTCCTTTCATATCGCTGTCATTTTTAGATTGTCTGTTTCAGTATCTCTCTCCAATAGGTCGGCTCTACCTCGCTGAGAAGGAAGTCCATGAAGTCCATCCGTGCGTCCTTGTTCAGTTCGTGGTAGAGTTCACGGAACACGGATATGTTGCCGTTGATGTACGTTTCCACCATATACACGAAGATGTTGTCCACCTCGTAATATCTGCACTGCTGCGCTGTCGTCTTGCTGTTTCTTTTTGCCATATCGGTAAGGGTTAAAGGGTGAATAACCAAAGGATGAAGCCGAAGAAGGCAATGGTGGAAAGGATAGCCACGATTACACCTATCGCCACTCGGAACACTCCGTTTACAATCTCTCTGATGATGCCCCAAAGGATGCCGAACACCCCGAAGGCGGTGCGCATCATCAAGCCGCATATCGCCAACCCGATGTATTGCGCCACTTGTCTGAAATTTGTCGTTGCTGTCATAGCCGTATCATTTGTTAAGTTCCGCGATGCTGTCAATCCTGCCGTAAAGGAAACTGCGGAGTGCGGTCTTGTCGGTAGCCTTGTATTCCGCCCAATGTCCGTACTGCTTCACGATGTAGGTTCGGAGAATGTCGGAGAAGTCAAACTTCCAACCTTGCAGGGGTACTGCGCTATTGAAATAGGAATTGCTGTTCACATTGCGTGTAAGCCAGTCCTTTTCCTCTCGGCTCAATTTTTCTCCGTTGTTGAGTTTGCTACGAAGTCCGTACACCTTGCAGTCTTGCAGGTTCTCCAAACTTGGTACTTCCCATGCCACGAATTTTGTTGCTATCGCTGTTCTCATATCCGTTGTTTTTTGATTTTTTGTTTTTTATGCGTCTTTCTGTCGCATCGGTCGTTTTCGTTTCGGGTGCTTGAAAAGGTAGGGATTAGGGAATGCAAGGTTTTTCGGTCAAAATACTACCCGCAGGGCTGGAGATTTTTACCGAAAACAGGAGGCTTGACCTTGCTTTCCCGTCCAATCCCGGAATTACCTTTGCGCCCAGAACGAAAATGACTGACTGATGCGGCTCACTGAAAGGCGCAAAATGGAGGTAAACGAAAACAGAGGCAGATTGGGTAGAAAAAACTTCAGGAGAAAATCCGTAAAAAAGGAATCACCAAAAGGAAAAAGACATCACCGGAGCGTGAAAAGGGCAGACCACCGACAAGGAAGTATGACTGTTTCCGATCCGATGGTACTTGTACCACCGGACGGCAACAGTCATTCTTCCCGGTTTGCCCGGCTGTGTGTGACCGCCTGTTTCATTTATGGGGCAGGCTGACACACTCTGCATTCACTTTCCGCTTCCGGCAAAAGGGACAGCGAAAAAAGAAAAATCATCTGAAAACCAGTAAAAGCACCTCTTGACATAGGCGCAAAAGAAAGGGACATTGCAATAGTCGGCACACCATCGCTCAAACAAGTTTAAGAATCGTGTGTCGACGAATATCCCGAAAAACCAACTAGATTAAGAAAAAATCATAGCGATGTTATCTTAATCTCCTGATTTATTAGTAATTTTGTGAAGAAAACTATATTTTGGTAAGGAATATAATATGTATATTAAGGAGATTAAAATTTCAAACTTCCGTAATTTTAGGGATGCTTCGGTTCCCTTCCATGAAGGAGTGAATGTCATAATAGGTCATAATAATACAGGTAAAAGTAACTTGCTCCGTGCAATGGGGTTAGTGCTTGGCTATAGTGACGGTCATAGATTGTGTACAAGTGACTTATTTTATGAAACAGATGTGACAAAACTTCAACAGCAATCACCACGTATCCAAATAACTCTTGTTCTCCGTAGAAGTGAGGGTGAGGCCTTGGATTCTGTAGAAATGGGACTGTTCTCCGGTATGATGGTTGATCCTGCATTAAGCGAAGAAGCTGAATTGAGATACGAGTTTAAATTGGCTGATTCGCAAGAGGACAACTATAAGGCAGATGTTGCTATTGCAACTACAGCTAAGGAGATCTGGAAAATCATAGATCATGACTACATCAGGCTCTATAGGAGCAGTCGCTCAGGTGGTAATCAGGCAGCAGGTATCAGCGTTAATGATACTTTGGGGCAGATTGACTTCCAGTTCCTTGATGCCATTCGTGATGTCAGTCACGACCTATACGCCGGTTATAATCCGCTCCTTAGGGATGTGCTGAACTTCTTCATTGATTACTCGGTTAAGAATGATTCTACAAAGACAGAGGATGAGATAAAGGAACAATTGAAAACCCTAAGAGATGATTTTGTCCAACAATCTAATCCACTGATGCAAACTTTACAAAATAGGTTACAGAATGGTAAAAATGTGTTTCTGAAGTACGCACTCGACACAGGCGCAACATTCAACGGTGCTGTGCCTGATTTTGATGGAACGGTGACGGAAAATGAGATGTTTGCGGTGTTGAGAATGATTATCAAGTATGCTGTTGGCATAGAAGTACCTGCGACTTATAATGGTTTAGGCTATAACAATCTAATCTATATGTCGCTTTTGCTTGCAAGGATGCAGGCGGACAGCAGCATCACCTATATGAAACGCAATGCCAAGGTACTCTCATTCCTTGCTGTAGAGGAATGTGAAGCACATCTGCATCCAGCTATGCAGTATAAGTTTCTACAGTTTCTACAGGACAACAATGCAAATGGACATGTACGCCAGATATTCATGACCTCACATTCTACCCAAATTGCCTCAGCCGTGAAACTGGATGACTTGATCTGCTTAACTTCACCCGTATTAGGACAGATCCATGTTGGCTATCCACGTGTCATTTATAAAGAAGATAATATTGATGATGTGACATCCAAGCTATATGTTCAGAGATTTCTGGATGCAACCAAAGCGGATATGTTCTTTGCCAACCGATTGATATTCGTTGAGGGCGTTGCAGAGGAGTTGTTGCTCCCAGTCTTTGCCAGATATTTGAATAAGAATCTTACAGATGAGCATGTGTTGGTGGTGAATATGGGTGGTCGCTATTTCAACCACTTCCTAAAATTGTTTGATACGAACAATCCATACACCATCAACAAGAAGATTGTCTGCTTGACTGACATTGATCCCTGTAGGAAAAAGAATGAACCTGACGAGGATTATGAAGCCTGCTACCCATACGAATACAATATAGATACAGCTAACTACGACTATAAGCATCATGCAGATACAGAGGTCGCTCAATATGCAGCCCATCCAAATATTCGGTTCTATAGGCAAGATGTAACATATGGAAAAACGCTGGAGTATGACATAATGCGTGAGAATCCCGATTGTGAACTGTTGCTGACTAACTCCGTTTCCAATTTGAAGGAGATAAAAGCTATGATGGCAGAACAGGATATGAACAAGATGATGAGTAAAATGCGAAATAGTGAAGCAAATACACGTATCAAGACATCCATAGGTGCATCGAAGTGGACGGATGAAGAGAAACGAAAAGCTCTACTTGCATCACGCTATTTGAACTCTGTTTCAAAAGGCAGCAATGCGCTGGAACTAAACGTGGTACTTATGGCTAATCTAGATAAACCTGTAGCAGATAGAAAAAAGTTCCATGTACCCCAATATATTGTTGACGCATTAACATGGCTATTATCATAACATCAGAACAAACCATACCTATAGACGAACCGTTTAAGGTGTGTGCTGGTCCCGGTGCGGGAAAGACGCATTGGCTGATAAATCATATCAAGAATGTGGTGTCAAACAGTCACAAACTTGATATTGTTAAAAAAGTAGCTTGTATCACCTATACCAACGTGGGTACTGATACTATCACCTCACGTTTGAATATTGGGAATGACGTGGTTGAGGTATGTACCATCCACAGTTTCTTGTATGCCAATGTGGTAAAACCCTACGTTCATTTGGTAGCTGAAGATTTCGAATTGAAGTTAGATGAACTTGTAGTGATAGATGATTCTAATTTTAAATCAGAAGGAACAGCTAAAATCGTACTAAACCGTATTGGTAGGTCATGGTTAGATGCCAAAATCTATTTGAAAGGATTGGAGAGTGCAAACTGGCGTTATGAAAACCATGAGTACAAACATTACAAACCCAATTACCCACAGGTTTATTACACTAAGAGTGGCAAGCGGTATGTGGGCAATGACTGGTATATGGGGTTCAAAAGATGGCTCTGGAGTGGAGGTTATATGTCTTTTGATGACATTTTGTATTTCTCTCATATTCTGCTTTCAAGATACCCAAACATATATAAATTAATAAAAGCTAGATATCCGTATATTTTTGTGGACGAATTTCAAGATACAATTCCTTTTGTAGTTGATTTCTTGACACTATTAGGCAATGATGGGGTAATTATTGGTGTTGTTGGCGACAAGGCTCAATCCATATATGACTTTCTTGGTGCTACAGTGCAGCAATTTGACAATTTTGCTTTGCCAGAGATGCAAGAGTTTGAGATAAGAGGAAATAGGCGTAGCACAAAGCAGATTATAGAATTGTTGAATATTGTCCGAACTGATTTTTCACAAGACTGGCTGAATGGAGCAGAAGGAATGGTGCCTGAATTGCTTGTGGGCGATATGCTAAATTGTTATCAACAGAGCATAGAAAAAAGTGGGACTGACGAAATACAATCTCTTGCCTTTCAAAACGTACTTGCTAATTCGATGCGTAATAAGAATGGGATGCGCAAGGCAGAGAAAATATTAGAGATGGATTTTGACAGCAATGTCGAGCGTCAGATGGTGATAAAGGCGTTGATAAAAGCCGTGGAATACACAAGAATGAACGACTTGCGAAATGCTTGGCATCAGTTAGACATTATAGATCGCGAAAGATCACTAACTATCGTGCTTCTAAGACACTTGCTGAATGGCTATAAGGATTACAAAAACGGAAGCATGATGGATTTCTACAATTTTCTAGTGAATGATTTACATGTCAAGATGCCTAAGATAAAAAAGAAGACAATCAAGGATTTCTACATGAACCATACATATGCCGATGCTGCCCTTGGGGTGAAGTATGGTGATTCAAACGACAAGCATAAGACTATCCATAAGTCAAAAGGAGAGGAGTATGATAACGTGTTTGTCGTTCTGAAAGAAGAAGATGACATAGAGTTCTTGCTAACACCAGACCTGAATGGCAACAATGCGCATCGCGTATATTATGTAGCTGCCAGTCGTGCGATTAAACGATTGTTTATCAATGTACCTACTCTAAGTGCAGAAAACCGAATCAAGTTTGAAGGTAAACCTATTAATATTTCATAAGGACAAATTAATCTATGTAATGGCTCGAAACGATTAAGGATGATTATGCCTACCGGTTTAGTCATGCTGATGCTAGGCAGGAATGGCATGGGCTGAAAATATATTGCCTATCACCTGCACGATCAAAGAAGGTCTTTCGTCAAATCCTTTGTAGTGGAGAACTACGTTTAGCTCTTCGTAGAAATAGCACTGTCCACCTTATTCGGACACGTCAAAGGTACGATTATGGGGGGGCTGTATCACAGTAAGATATTTTCAAGAGGTAAAGCGTAGTCGCAGTTCTTGGACGAGGTGAGCCACCTGTTATGGAAACCAAACAGATGTTGCTCGTGCCATATAGGAAGTATGAATATTTCCGCTCCGACGATGCTGGTTCCGTAGGGCGGTAACTGTCATTCTTACTGATTTGCCCGACTATGTATGGCCGTTTGTTTCATTCATGGGGCAAGCTTATACACTCGACAAACTTTCCGTTTCCGGTACAAATGGACAGTAAAAAAGAAAAACCATCTGAAAACCCGTAAAAGCTCCTCTTGGCATAGACGCAAAAGAAAGGGGCATTGCGTCATCAGTCTAAACATCGTTTAGGCATGAGGCAATGCCCTTTTCTCCGGCTATGCAGTAGTCGGCACACGTTTGTTCAAAACTCGTTTTGGGCAATGGTGTTCCGATGTGTAAAACCGCTTTTACGGAAAAACCTATGAATGAGGGAATAAAAAATCCGGGAGTTTATATCAAAATCTCGAATTAAATAGCTACTTTTGCATACGAAGAGTTCTTTGAAGGTTACGCAACGCGCAGAAGGATAATGCAGTAGATAACTAACTAAATCGTAACCTATTACTATCAAGAGCAATTAATCTACGCTCATTTCCAATAAATTACACTCTTTTCGTAACTTCAAAGTACAAAAATACATATTCTAGTTGGATTTCCTCTTTAAGTAAATGATAGATTGTATCCCTAATAAAATAACAAACAAATATTCTGCCGTCATATACACAGTCAGAGAAGCATGAAAACATTCACTTAACAGATACAGATAAATCAAATATACAAGAATGGTGATTAACTGGAAGATAAAGGCGAGCTTCGTCTTTCCTGTACCGGTAACAGCATTGATATAAACATATCCGGGCAGTGCAAAAGCATAATTCAACAGCATAACTATAAAAGGATAGAAAGCTAGTCTCACCAGATTATCGTTATTCGTATAAAATCCGATAACCCATTGGTTACCCCAAAGAGCCATAACTATCAATGGCCCCCCCACGGCATAACCCAACCTAAGAACTTTATGGCAAACGGGAAAAAGTTCCTTCCCCTGCCC
>CDYE01004415.1_pt1 | contig 25792 bp, 31 predicted proteins | sample 557661 | NCBI WGS metagenome assembly CDYE01 (sample SAMEA3182080, study PRJEB8094) | gut metagenome | biome: human; feature: gut; material: Stool; isolation source: human stools | place: Canada | collected 2012-11-08
TTCCAACACTAAAAACCCTGTTAGAAAAGATAGAAAAAGATGGAACGGTAGAAGTATATGCCTATGAAAAAGATGCGATTAAGCAAGTAATTGAACAGTATGGAACAGGGGAAAGACCTATGAGTGCATATTTCAGTCTTGAAAACTGGCTATATGAACAAAAAGAGAAATCGGTGGAGATTAAATCAGCCATGCTATGGGGCGGTTTGTGGGTTGTGAAACATATGGGGTGTATAAATTGGAATACCATGCGTGAAATGTACGGGGAATTCATGAGCAAACACATGGACTTGCGATAATCAAGTAAACTGATAATTACTGAACGAAGGGAGAATAAAACATTGAGAAGAAAAAACGGCGAAGGATATCCGGATCCGACAGCATCGGAAGCAATCGACGAAGCAGATCGGATCCCGGAGCGTATTACATGGTTTATAAAAACGGTTAAAAGCATAGCGGCTTTGGTTGACTTAGAGGTTATCAGCAGGATTCAGATCAGGGACAAGTCTACTGGACGGAAATATCTGTAAGGAGGGAGCCATGGCGCGTAAAAAGATTTTTGCTGTATACGATGGAGATACATATATGGGCGACTATACGGCTGTAGAAGCGGCGCCGTTGCTAGGTATTGCCTGCGCGACAGTATCGGCCTATGCGAATTCTGGAGCCAGGTTGCGGGGCCGTTACAGAATCGAAGCAGTGGGAAACACAGAAATAGATACGGAGCGGTGGGCTAAAGAGTGGGATCGGGTGAGACAGGAGATATTGACAGCGGGGAGGTGAGGCAGATGGACAAAGAAGTTCTGGAGCAGTACATAGATGCTTGTGAGCTGATTAAGGAGACTGAGGCAGATATCCAGAGGGTAAAAAAACAGCGCAAGACGATTATTCAGGATTCGGTCAAAGGTTCCATGCATGATTTCCCTTATGCCGCACAGAGTTTTAAGATTCAGGGTATGACCTATTCAGCCGTAAGAGAGCCGGGGGCACTGGCAGCGTATGAGAGGCTTCTGGAGGAGCGTAAGGCGAGGGCTGAAGAAATAAAGGTGCAGGTGGAAGCCTGGCTTAACACGATCCCGCAGCGAATGCAGCGGATAATAAGGTTTAGATTCTTTGAGGAAAATACATGGTCGGAAGTAGCGAAAAGGATAGGGAGAAAGGCAACCCCTGATGGTATACGCAAGGAGTTTGAAAATTTTATGAAAGCATCGTAAAGTTTTTCCGCTTTTTCCTGTTTTTCCGTTTTGAAAATGTTATAGTATAAACTGGAAGATCTGAAAAACGGATTTCCTCCCCCAATTGACGGCTGCCGGCTTTTACCGGTCGGTGGCTGATTTATCCTTCATAATTCATGTTTCCCCTTTTTGAAGAGTCCTTGCAGAGATGCGGGGGCTTTTCTTTTACCCAAAATAGAAAGGAAGTGATTTCATGGGAAGACCATTAAAAATCAAGTCTCCAGAGGAGATGGAACGGTTATGGGAAGAGTACAAGCAGGTATGTGATGACCAGAAAGTACTGACCCATGAATTTAGCTCCAAGAACAGCGAGTTTGTCAGCAAGGAATTAAAACGGAGTATCACTTATACAATCGAGGGATTCTGTGTGTACCTGGGAATAGCCCGATCGAAATTCTATGATACTTATGCAGGTAAGAAGAGGTATGGGGACATCGTCACGCGCATACGAGAGGAATGCGAGGCAGACGCCCGCCGCAAGTTCGAGTTGCAGGTAATCCCGTCACAGTTAGCCGGCTTGTGGATGAGCAAGTACGGATACACAACAAAGGTGGAGAACAATCTTTCCGGCGGCCTCAACACCGAGAAGACCAAACTGGATGACCTGCTCCAGCAGATGCGTGGTGGTGGTGAATAATGAGTGCGGAGAGATTACTGTTGTCAGATAAATACAAGGCGTTCTTGCACTGTGATGCGCCAACGGAGTTCCTGGAGGGTACCACGGCAGCCGGCAAGACCACGGTGGGGTTATTTAAATTTATGCTCAAGGTGGCCGAAAGCCCAAAGAAGTTACATATCTTGGCTGCGGACGATACCGGTGCGGCCGAGAAGAACATCATCAACAAGGATCTGGGGATCCTTGATGACTTCGGGATCCTGGTGGAGTATCGCGGTAATGGATCGGGAGAATATAAGATGCCCCATTTGCTATTCCACACATCCGGCGGTGACAAGATCGTTTTTGTTGTTGGCTACGGAAATAAGCGAAAGTGGAAAGATGCCCTGGGCGGCCAGTATGGCTGCCTATACATTGACGAGATCAACACGGCTGACATAGAGTTTGTCCGTGAGGCTGCCATGCGAAGCGATTACCTGATGGCAACGCTTAACCCGGACGATCCGGGCCTGGACGTCTACAAGGAGTATATCAACTGCTCCCGGCCGCTCCCGGAATGGGAAGAGGAGACGCCGCAGGAAATTAGAGAGGAGCTACGGGAGGAGCCGAAGCCCGGGTGGGTACATTGGTTCTTCTCATTCACCCATAACCTGGGGCTGAGCAAGGAGAAGCTGGATCAGATCATGACGAACACGCCGAAAGGCACGAAGATCTGGAAGAACAAGATTCAGGGGCTGCGGGGAAGGGCGACCGGCCTGATCTTCCCGAACTTTGACCGGAAGAAGCATGTTGTCAGTGCAGAATGGGTACGACAACAGATTGCGTCCGGCAAGATCAAGTTTAAGAAGTTCAGTGCCGCCCTGGATACATCATACTCCAGCAAGTCGCCTGACACCATCGCCATGATCTTTCAGGGGATTACCATGGACCGGCGCCTGATCGTGCTGGACGAGAAGGTATACAGTAATGCGGACCTATCGCAGCCTCTTGCGCCATCGGATACCGTAGGGAAGTTCCTGGATTTTCTGGAACGCAACCGGAAGGAATGGGGGCTTGCCAGAGACGTATTTATTGATTGTGCGGATCAGGCCACAATTATGGAGCTTAAGAAGTGGAAGCGCCTTCATGGCAGCCTGTACACGTTTAACGACAGCTACAAGAAAGTTGAGATTCTGGACCGTATCAAGTTCATGCTGGGCTGGATCCAGCAGGGCTGTTATCTGGTTGTAGATACATGCAGGGAGCATCTGGGAGAACTGGATCGGTACAGCTGGCAGGAGGATAAGGATCTTCCCGAGGATCGTAACGACCATACGATTAATGCGTCACAGTACGGCTGGATCCCATACAGAGGGATTATAGGATTTGAGGAGGCACAGAAATGAGGTGGGTACAGAAATTGAATGAGAATATCAAACGAGGGATCCGCAGCTGGCTTGATGTCCAGCCGGCCATGGGACAGAGCATACAGATTCAGGAGACAATGGACTTTGAACTTAATGCGATCAGAAACCGCATCTGGTACCGCGGAGACAGCAATGAGTTAGAGCAGATGTACCGGAGCGTCAATGAGTACGCAGATAAATATAAGTTCTGGGCCAGTAAATGTACACCTGGTATGGAAATGCGGAAAATTCATACGGGCCTCCCTGGTCTGATCGTGCGGATCGTCTCGGGGATCGTGCTGGCCGATATGAATGATTTTGAATTTGATAGTCCTGCACAGGAGCAGCTCTGGAAGGAAATCGAGAAGGAGAATAAATTCCGCAAGGCCCTGGAGCGATCTGTAAAAGAGGTATTGTATATCGGAGACGGTGCGTACAAGGTGACGATCGACACAAACTTAAGCCAGTACCCGATTCTGGAATGGTATCCGGGAGAGCGGATCGAGATCATACAGGAACGCGGCCGGCTAAAAGAGGTCGTGTTTAAAACACCATATATGGACCATCGCCAGCAGTATGTCCTCTACGAGCATTATGGTTACGGATACATACGGAATGAGCTCTATAAGGGAGAACGCGAGGTTGACATGAAGACCGTCGAAGCCACGCGGAATATATCAGACTGGAAATTTGATGAGACGGTGATCCTGGCAGTGCCGCTCAAGGTGTATGAGAGCACAAAATATGAGGGCCGCGGCGGCTCTATCTTTGACGGCAAACTGGACAGCTTCGATGCGTTCGACGAAGCATGGAGCCAGTGGATGGACGCACTCCGGGCAGGAAGGGCCAGAACTTACATACCAGAGTCTTATATTCCACGGAATCCGGAAACAGGGGAGCTGCTGAAGGCGAGTGCGTTTGATAACCGGTTCATTGCCGGCGACGACAACATGGGTGAAGGCGGAAAGAACCAGATTCTGACAGAGCAGCCAGATATCCCACATGAGAGCTATCTTGCCAGCTATGTAACAGCCTTAGACCTCTGCCTGCAGGGGATCATCAGTCCCAGCACCCTCGGTATTGACGTCAAGAAGCTGGACAATGCGGAGGCGCAGCGTGAGAAGGAGAAAGCCACGCTGTACACCCGTAACGCCATAGTGGAGGCTCTGCAGGAGGAGCTACCGGAAGTGATATCGGCCTGCATCAATGCCTATCATGTCCTAATGAATCAGCCGATCGAAGAGGTGAAGGTCGAGATCCCGTTTGGTGAGTATGCGAACCCGTCATTTGAGAGCCAGGTGGAGACAATGAGCAAGGCCCGTCCTGGCGCCAGTATTATGAGTATAGAGGCCCAGGTGGAAGAGATGTGGGGCGACAGTAAGGACGAGGCTTGGAAGGCCGAAGAGGTCAAGCGACTGAAAGCGGAGCAGGGAATCGCAGAGGTTGAGGAACCTGGCATCAATATGGTTGCCGGCGGCTTCACGGTCAACACAGAAGGAGGCAAGCCAGATGAAGGTAAAAGCAATGAACCGCCTGTACCAGATGGGCCAGAAGGAATACCAGGGACTGCTCCGCACAGCAAGTGAGCAGGTCCCATTCGGAATTTATGCGATTGAGAAACAGGACTATGCAGAGCTGCGCTGTGATAGGTGTACGAGTATGACACAGCTTAAGAATCTGACACGGCAGTTCAAGGCCCAGGGGTTCAAAGTCCATTCAAACGGGAGGTGATGCCATTGACAGAATACGATATCGGCGCCGCCTTCGAGGCGATTGAAGACGAGCTCATGGCGTCCATGATCCGCAATATGGACCGCCACCGCGCATGGGAAGATGATGAGGGCTTCCAGTGGTCGATGTGGCAGGCCGAGCAGCTGAAAGCTCTGGAAAAGTATAAGAAAGCCAATCAGAAGCGCTACGGGAAGCAGTTTAAGGATATCAACGGTCAGATTGGAGAAATCCTTTACAAGGCAAGGCAGACTGGGAATATGCAGCAAGAGATCCAGATCCTGAACGCCATTAAGAATGGATTTACCGGCGCAAATAAAGTCTCCCAGGGTACCGCGGCAGAGTTCTTCCGTCTAAACAACCGGAAACTGGAAGCCCTGATCGAAGCCACCACGAACGATATGGAACGGGCAGAGACAGCAATCCTTAGGAAAGCTAATGATGAGTACCGGAAGGTAATATACAACGCTCAGGTCTATGCCAATACCGGCGCCGGAACTTACGAGAAGGCCGTGGACATGGCTACAAAGGATATGTTGTCCCGTGGTCTTACATGTGTAGAGTATGCAAACGGAGCCCGCCATACTCTGGCTGATTACGCTGACATGGCAATCAGGACGGCCAGCAAGCGGGCGTATTTGCAGGGAGAGGGAGAGAAGCGGCAGGAATGGGGAATTACCACTGTTATTATGGTAAAGCGTGGGAATCCTTGCCCGAAGTGTCTGCCGTTTGTTGGTAAAGTTCTGATTGATGATGTGTGGAGCGGCGGGAAGAAATCCGATGGGTCGTATCCGTTGATGAGCAAGGCCATAGCCGCTGGCTTATACCACCCACGATGTAAGGACAGCCATACAACCTATTTCCCAGGTATCTCCACGGCTGATGACTCATGGACAGAGAAGGAGTTGGAGGACATCGGCCAGGCCAATACGCAGGAGACCAAACAACAGTATGCGAAACGGCAGACCGAGAAGTTTGACAGGCTGTCTGACAACTCGTTGGATGATGAAAATCGGAAACAATATCAGCAGAAGGCGGAGGCGTGGAAAAAACAATGTCCGATATCAATCGGTGGAATTGATTGTGCCGTTACGAAAGAGGATTATGGTCTTCCAGATGGCTGTGGTGGTGTCAAGAGAACTGCAAAGGCTACAATATACGAGACTCCGGATGGAACAAAATTCGTTTTTCCAGAAAAAATGAATTCTGCAAAGCAAATGATGACTCCCGAAAAGGCAATTGAATTATGGCAAAATGTTCCGGAAACAATTCGACAACAGGGGCCAAAGACAATTGAATTTGTGGATTATTATAACCCGCAGGATAGTTATTGGAAGAAGAAGTACAAAAATTTCACACATTCCTATGCAACCGGGGGAGATAAAATTACATTTTATCGGCATGATTATCCCCACAATGATGACTACGTTGTAAGAACATATTGCCATGAGTCCGGCCATTATATAGATAGGCAGATAGCGTCGACTGAAAAACATTTTTCTTCAGAAGTTTTGTGGACAGAGTCTATGAAAAAAGATATAATAGAGTCAGGAAAGAAATCTCCGACACCGTATGGAGAAAATGCACCAGCGGAAGACTTTGCGGAAAGTATAGCAGAATATGTTGCAGATACAGAAGCATTTAAGAAGAGTTTTCCTAACAGAGCATCTCTTTTAAATTTAATTTTGGGAATATAGGAGGTGAACCATGAAATATCAGAAAATCGAAGAGAAAACACCAAGCGGGGGCGATTATTCAGAAATCTACTATTTCGATGATGACAATAATCCAATTGATAAAAAACAGGCGTCAAAATGCGTTATCAGAGAATGTAAAAAAGATGGGGAACTTGTCAATGAAACGTGGGGACGATGTAAATAATATTGCCAGTTTATGGGAAGAGGAGTGATATGGAAGATGGATGATTTTCGTTTGATTTATAAAATCCTTCGCATCCTGCAAAAATCAATGGACTGTGAGGAAATTGATGCTGACATTTTGTCTCCGGAAAGGCTTGAATTGTCGGTACCGAAATGGAGTCGTATAATGGCGATGTTGTTGAAAGAAGGATACATCACAGGGGGAGAGACATGGAATGCTATGGACTGCGGATACCCCAGAGTGTCATTAACAAGACCAGAGATTACTTTAAAAGGTCTTGAGTATCTGGAAGAAAATACCCTGATGAAGAAAGCGGCAAGCCTTGCAAAAGGAATAAAGGATACAATACCGGGTTTATAACCACCAGTCAGTAAATGGCCGGTGGTATTTTATTGCGATATCGCAATAGAATTGATTTAACACGCAGGATTACCCTGGGTGTTATTTTTATGCCCAAACACGAGCAAGGCTTAAAAATCTGCGTGGCCGGCGATACCGATGACAATGAACAGCAATAAGGGTGACACCCTCAAAATGGAAAGGAGTAATTGAAGCATGATGAAAAAGATGAATTTACAATTTTTTGCAGAGCCGGCAGGGGGAGGAGATCCGGGCGCGGGATCAGTACCAGCAGGAGCGGGTCAGCAGACTCCACCAGCCGCTGGCAGTCCACAGGCATCACAGATTGACTATAGTAAGATCCAGCAGATGCTTGATGGAACATTGGCAGCCAAAGAAGATACGGCGCTGAAGGCCTATTTCAAACAGCAGGGCTTGTCTGAGGAAGAGATGAAGCAGGCGATTGCAGGATTCAAACAGCAGAAAGCAGCCCAACAGCCGGATGTGAATGCTCTTCAGACACAGATCACGCAGGCTCAGGCTATAGCCCAGAAGGCAATGCTTGAAAAAGAGGCTACTCTTACAGCGATCAGTCTGGGGCTTGATGCAAAGACAATTCCATATGTCCTTAAGATGGCGGATTTAAGCCAGGTCTCAGGGCAGGACGGAAAGATCAATGATGAGTCGCTGAAAAATGCGATCAATAAGGTGCTGGAAGACGTGCCGGCGCTTAAACCGCAGGCGGCAGGTTCTACCGGTTTTATCCAGGTAGGTGCCTCAGGATCCGGACAGCAAACAAGTAATGACGACGCCTTAAAGAAGGCATTCGGACTTTAAAGAAAGAGAGGAACTAACACATGGCAGTATACGATTATGCAACAACCTTTACGCAGCTTCTCCAGCAGAAGTATGCAAAAGAACTGTGCTCTGATGCACTGACACAGAGCAATCAGAGTGTGAAGTTTATTAACGCCCAGACCATTAAACTCCCGAGAATGACGGTATCCGGGTATAAGGATCATACCAGGACACCGGGATTCAACTCCGGTACCCTCAGTAATGACTGGGAGGCTAAAAAACTGGAGCACGACAGAGATGTGGAATTCTGGATTGATCCCATGGACATCGACGAAACGAATCTTACCTTATCAGTGGCAAATATCCAGAATACCTTTGAAACGGAGCAGGCGATCCCGGAAAAGGATTCTTACCGTTTTTCCAAGCTCCACGCAGAACTTACAGGATATTCCGGCCGGATCAGCAACGATGTGATAGCAGCCGCAAATTTCCTCGAGGCATTTGATGAGGAGATGGCACGCATGGACGAGGCAGGGGTTCCGGAAGAGGGGAGAATGCTGTACGTCACTCCGGCCATGAACAAGATCATTAAGGAGGCAGAGGGGCTTCAGCGGGTTATGACCGTGACGTCTCCTTCCACCATTAACCGGAATGTCCACAGTCTGGATAATGTTTCTATTAAGATGGTACCGGCCGCCAGAATGAAGACAAAGTATGACTTTACAGCCGGCTGTGTGGCGGCGACCGATGCGAAACAGATCAACTGGATCCTGATTCATACATCCTGTGTGGTTTGCCGCGACAGGTACAGCTATATCAAGCTGTTTACTCCGGGAACCGATTCCAGGACCGCAGATGGCTATCTGTACCAGAACCGTAACTTTGGCGATCTGTTCCTGTTGGAGAAAAAGGTAGAAGGCTGTGCCATGAATGTGGCAGCCGGAGCGTAAGGAGGAGCTAAGATGAGAGCGGTTAAAGGAAACAAGGAGTACACGATTGACGAATCACAGCAGAAGTTTTACCAGGACGGCGGTTTTGATATTCTGGGTGATGATGGCGAGACAATTGCATATGGCCGCGGCAAGACGGTTCCATATGAGGAGCACGCAAAAGCCGTAAAGGAGATCGAACGCCTGCAGGGAATAGCAGCTGAGCGGTACGAAGAATTAGAAGCCTTGAAAGAAGAAATTGCAGGACTCAAGGCTGCGAAACAGGAGCAGAAGGCGCCGGGTAAGAAAGCTGGTGAATAGTATGGCATGCGAACCATATGTCACATCAGAATATTACTTTAACGAGTACCACGGTACAGTCCTGAAGGAATGCGCTGAGATCAATCAGCGGCTCCGGCAGGCCAGCCGCCATATTGATTCCCTGACCTATAACCGCATTATAGGCCGGGGATTTTCCAATTTGACGCCTTTTCAGCAGGAAACAATCAGAGAAGCAGTCTGCCAGCAGGCGGATTTTGAGTATGAGAACGCCGACGAGATCAGCACAATTTTATCTGGCTATAGTTTGAATGGAGCGTCGGTTCAATTCGGGCAGAGTTGGAACGTCTATACGGATAAGGGCGTGGCGATGATGCGTGATACATATGCCCTGTTGTCTCAAACTGGCATGTGCTGCCGGTTAGCGAGGTGATTTAATGAGATACCCATGTTTAGTACCTAAAAAGCTCTGCAAGGTAGATATACACGTCCATCTGGAGTCTGAAGACGTGAATAACCACGGAGAGCCGGAGCAGATACTTGATCTGGATCTGAAATGTAACTTTCAGGACCGAGCTAAGACAATCCTGACGGCGGAAAAAAAACTGATCCAGATCACTGGCACGGCCATGTTTCCGGGTGATATTGCACCGAACTTTCCGATACTCAGCGGCGGTACGGTGACCGTGTTCGGCCAGGAACGTCGGATCGAACAGGGAATGAAGGCCAGGAATCCAGATGGGACGGTTAATTACAGCCAGCTGGAGGTGATCTAATGCAGGTTAAGTCATCGGTAAAAATGAATTTTCCACGAATTAAGCAGCTTACCCAGGCGGCAGTCACCGCGCTGGAAATGACGGCGGAAGCACTGCATACAGAGGTAGTACAGGCGCAGGTTATGCCATTTGACAGCGGCCATCTGGAAGAAGATGCATCGTTCGTAGATTACAGCGAGTCCAAGCATGGGAGAGCGAGACTGGTTTCCAGTACGCCATATGCCCGCCGGCTTTACTATCATCCGGAATATGATTACCAGACAGATGAGAATCCGTTTGCCGGCGGTGAGTGGTATTCGCCATGGCTGAAGGGCGGAAAGCAGGAAGACTTTGCAAAGAAAGCCTTCAAGCAATTTTATAAGAGAGTAGGTGCTGTATGATGTTGACTCTGGATAATATCCGCGGTTACATTGCAAGCCTGGGAATTGCTGACGATAACAATGTCTATATCGGTAAGCTGAACGGCAAGAAGGAACATTCAATCGGCGTGTACCATAGAAAAGACAGCGGGCCGCCTGTGATGGCTCTGGGTGGCTACGAATACAGCAGCTATGATATCCGGCGCCTCTCCCTTCTGATCCACTGGGATAAGAGCGTGCAGGCATCGGAGCAGGCCGCCTATGAGTTATATGAGAAACTTAAAAATGGATCCAGCCTGTCCATAGGGGATACGCCCATTCACTGTATTATCCTTCAGGTACCCGAACCGGTTGATGTGGGGACAGATGACAAGGGCGTATACGAATATGTGATATGGCTGGATTTTGTATATGGAAAGTGAGGAACGATAAATGGCAGAAACTGCACGTGTATTTAAAGTATCTAATAATAAGTTCAAGTTTGGAACGAAGGGACTGGAAAGTGCGGACGCGGATATGATGATGCCGAAAGATTTGACCAATTTCGCGCCAACAATCGACAACACAACAGATGAGTGGTATGCAATGGACGCGGAAGGCTGGGCTAAAAGCGCCGTCGTTGGTAAGAAACTCAGTTTTTCCTTCCAGGGGAAGAGGAGCGTTGGCGATCCGGGGAATGACTATATAGCCAGTCTGTTTATGGCTATGGGCAGCGATGCAATGACAAAGTTCGAATGGGAAATGGTATCTGGTGCAAAGCTGGCGTTTGACTGTGTAATTAACGTAACGACACCGGGCGGTGGAGATACTGCGGCACTTGACGCGCTGGAATTTGAAGTGGTTTGCTATGGGAAACCAACATTTACGCCAGCGGCGCCAGCAGCATAAGGAGGAATAAGAGATGGCAAAAGTAATTGATATCACAGATAAGCTTACCTTTGACGGGAATCCGTCATTAATGATTAAAGGCAAAAAGCTGGAGGTTAACGCTGATGCTCCAACTATGCTGAAAGTAATGAATTTCATGACAGCGGGCGGTGTAGAAATCAATCAAATCAATGAAGCATATGAGCTGATTTTCCCGGAAAAGTCCCGTAAGGAAATTGAAAAATTTAAATTAAACTTCGAGGATTGGACGACTGTGGTAGAAGCGGCTATGGACCTGGTAGTAGGCGAGGAAAACAGCCAGGGGGAGCAGTGACCCGTACTACGATTTGTTTGAAGACTGGAATTTGATTATCTCCAGTTTCCTGTCGCAGTACGGGCTGAGAATAAGGACAAAAGAATTTGAGTCAGTTAGTTGGGATGAGTTCAAGTCCCTTCTGGCCGGAATAGATCCGGAGACCGTGTTGGGGCGTATCGTGGCGATCCGATCAGAGACGGATAAAGATGTAATTAAGCATTTTACTACAGACCAGAAGCGGATTTACGATGAGTGGCATAAACGTCAGGCTGCACAGATGAGCCCGCAGGCATACGGCCAGCAGATGGAATATCTGGAACGGCAGATGGCTTTCCTGTGCGGAGGTGGTTGAGATTGAGAAGATAAAAGCAGAAAGAGAAAAAGTGAGGTGCCCGTATTGCGGGTACCCTGTTAATGCAATCAGAAATCAGGACGCCAGGTGTCAGGGCGTCTTTTTTAAATGTAAAAATAAGGATTGCAAACGGGAATTTGAATTAAGGATCTAAGACGCTGTGCCGATGTGCCTGTCTTACCAGATGAGTAAAGGCAGGTGATAGTATGGCAGCTGAGAGCGTCGGACAAATTGGTCTTGACCTTACAGTAAATGATCGAAGTTTTAAGAAGCAGATGGTCGGCATTCAGGGTATGGCAAAGAAAGCGGGCGCCGCCCTGGCTGCCGCATTTGCAGTTAAAAAGATTATAGATTTCGGGGCTTCCTGTATTGAACTGGGATCGGATCTTGCCGAGGTCCAGAACGTCGTTGACGTGACATTCCCGCGAATGTCAAAACAAGTAGATGAGTTCGCCCGAAAAGCGGCAGGATCCTTCGGCCTGTCTGAAACGATGGCAAAGAAGTTCACGGGTACGTTCGGCGCTATGGCGAAGGCCTTCGGATTCAACGAACAGGCAGCCTACGAGATGTCTACGGCCCTTACCGGTCTGGCTGGAGACGTTGCGTCGTTTTACAACATCAGCCAGGACGAAGCATACACCAAAATGAAGGCGGTGTTCACCGGAGAAACTGAGGTCTTGAAAGATCTCGGAATTGTCATGACCCAGAATGCACTCGATGCTTATGCCATGGCAAACGGATACGGTAAAGTTACGGCCAAAATGACCGAGGCCGAAAAGGTGGCATTGCGGTATAAGTTCGTGACAGATCAGCTGACCCTGGCCTCCGGGGATTTTATCCGGACGTCTGACGGATGGGCGAATCAGGTGCGTATCCTGCAGCTTCAGTTTGATAGCTTAAAGGCAACGATCGGCCAGGGACTTATCAATGTACTGACTCCTGTCATTAAGGTTATTAACCTTATAATCAACAAGTTGATGAGCCTGGCTAATGCTTTTAAATCCCTGACAGATATGTTTGCTGGGAAGAAATCAGGCGGAGGCGGAGCTGCGGTTGCAGCTGCCGGTATGGAAGGCGTAGCAGAATCCGCAGATAATGCAGGAACAGCCATGGGCGGAGCTGGTAGCGCTGCGAAGAAGGCCGCGAAAGATATTAAAGGTGCTACGAGCGGTATTGACGAACTCAATGTCATTCAGGCACCAGATAGCGGTGGATCCAGTGGTGGAGCGGGCGGCGGATATGCGGCCGACGAGTTCGACATGGGGGAAGTTGATACTTCAGCCATTGATGAGATGGATAGTAAGTATCAGGGACTCATTGATAAGGCCAGAGAGCTTTCCAGTCTGTTTAAGGGTGGATTTAATATTGCCTTCGGAGATAAAGGCGTTTTAGACAGTATTCAGCAGTCCATCACTAATATTGGGCAGAGCCTAAAAGATATATTCCTGGATCCGGCTGTCGTTTCTGCGGCAGATGAATTTCTGAATCAGTTTGTATTTAACCTGGGTAAAGTTGCTGGTTCCGTGGCAAGTATTGGTGCGTCAATTGCTGATAATCTACTGGGCGGGATCAGCCTGTACTTAGAACAGAACAAGGAACGTCTGATCGAATATATTGTAGCAATGTTTGATATCGGTTCCAGAATCTCTGAGATAAGTGGCCGATTTTCGACCGCAGTAGCTAAAATATTTGAGTCTTTCCGGAGTGACAGTGCAAAACAGATCACAGCTGACATCATCGGGATTTTTTCTGAAGGATTTATGGGTGTTACTGAACTGGCAGGCACGTTTCTGGCTGATTTACTAGACGTGCTTACTGGCCCGATTATAGATAATGCAGATTATATCAAATCAACGCTGGAAAATACATTTAGCGCGATTGAACCGGTATTTGCAACGATCAAGGAGTCGGTTGAAGAAGCATTCTCTAAAATAGGAATTGCCTACAACGAGCATGTGGCGCCTATGCTGATGTCCTTCAAAGAGGGATTTACTGAAATCACAACAAAGCTTCTGGATTCTTACAACCAGTATATTCTTCCGGTTCTTGAAAATCTGTCGAATAAATTTGATACCGTATGGAAGAGTTCTATTCAGCCCATGTTGGATGGATTTATTGATTTGTTCGGTAAAGTAGCTGATCTTGTCAAATCAGTATGGGAAGAGACACTTCAGCCGTTTTTGAGTGGTATTGCAGATGAATTTGGACCTTTAGTTGCACCGGTTATTCAAGAAATCGGAGACGCTTTTCTTAATGCATTTGCAGGACTTGCTGATCTGATAACTCCAATATTAGAAAAACTAGGAGATTTTGCAGACTGGTGCGGAAATAATCAAGGAACGGTTATTAGTATTACGGGAGCTATCGGAGGTTTTGGCCTTGCGTTAAAAGGAATTGAGTTTGCTTCTTCGATTCAACAGGCAGGAGGACTGTCTCAGGCACTTTCGAATATGAAAGGATCCATAAATACAGTAAAAAATGCTTTTATGGCCTGCACAGTCGAAAAAATTAAAGATAAAGTGGAAACGCTGGCGCTTAATGCCATGTATGCGAAGGACTTTGTAGTGAGCCTTGCAACAGGCACTGCGGAGCTTGTAAAGCAGGCTACTCAATTTGCTTTAAACACAGCAGCAAAAGCAGCTGATGCGGTAGCGCAGGGAGTGATGACTGCGGCAACAGTAGCATGGAATGCTGTATGTACGGTTGCAACCACACTTACGACAGCATTAGGGGCAGCAATTGCATTCCTGACCAGTCCGATTGGTTTGGTAGTCCTGGCAATAACCGGTCTGGTTGCGGCCGGCGTTTTCTTATATAAACATTGGGACACTGTAAAAGAGTATGCAATCCAGATTTGGGAGCTTATTAAAGATACAATTAGTGGTGCAATTGAAGCGGTAAAAACATTTGTAAGCGAGAAACTGGAAGCTATCAAGGAGACATGGGAGCGGATCTGGGGAGTAATTAAACAATTTGCTTCCTCGGTCTGGGACGGAATCAAGAACGTTGTAAGTACTGCAATCAATGCAGTAAAGGCTGTCTTAGAAACAATAATGGACGTTATCACAGCCTATTGGGAGTTTAAATGGAATGTCATTAAGACATTTATCACCGTATTATGGACAGCTATTAAAACGCTTGCAGAGACTGTATTCCCGGCTATCCGCGACAAACTGTCTGAAATCTGGGATAGCGTAAAGTCCACGATTGAGGAAAAGTGGAATGCCATCAAAGAGTGGTTCGATGGAATCTGGCAGAAGATCAAAGATATTTTCAATCTTGACGAAATGCTGCAAGTCGGAAAGAACATCATGAACAAACTGTGGGAAGGTATGAGTAATATCTGGGAAGACGTGAAAAACTGGCTGGGCGGCATTGCAGATTTTGTAGGAAGTGTCTGGGACGGTATTGTAGATGGTGCAAAGAATCTGTTCAAGCGAGGTAAAGAAGAAGCTGAAGAAAGTGACAGTGATAGTTCCGGGCCGGGAGGCACTTCCGACTATGTTGACAGTGGCCCAGGTGTAAAGGGCCATGCAACCGGAGGCTTCCCGAAATCAGGCCAGATGTTTGTGGCCAATGAAAACGGTACCCCTGAGATGATTGGTAAGTGGGGCGGTAAAGCGGCGGTTGCCAATAACACGCAGATCACTCAGGGAATCTCTCAGGCAGTACAGGGTGGCATGAGAGCAGCCCTTACACCATTGGTTAATAGCATAAGGAGTATGACAAGCAATGCAACGCCGCGTCTGGCTATGGTGGGATCATCGAGTCCTGGCTATGAAGACACCGGGAGAATACGAGATATGGTCGATAAGGCCGTTGCAATGGCAGCCAGGCCGGACGGCATGAGCGAGCAGTACTTAATCATCATGATTGACCTACTCAAAAAGATCATCGAGCTGATCGAGAACTTTGATCTGGTGGTCAACATTGATATCCGGGAACTCCGGCAGAAACTTAAAGATCTTGAGAAGCGTTCGGGCTTCGCATTTTGATAAGGAGGTGGAGACATGGCTTTTATTACAATCAACGGTCGGGAGTTTCCGCCTCCCGACAATATGGCCGATCTGATCGTAGCAACCAACGTGACAGATGGCAAGAACGCCCTCGGCGAGTTCATCGGCGACCGCGTTGGTCGTGACCAGTACAAGATAGACAACCTGCAGTGGTCCTATCTGGACGCGGCCACGTGGGCGGAGATGCTTCGGGCGTTTGCGGAATTTGTTGTGACCGTTAAATTTCCGGACATGGTAAACGATGGCTGGATTACGCTCCAAATGTATCCAGGCAACCGAACGGGGACACCGTGCCAGTACGACGGTGATGGCCGGCCCACCCGGTATAAGGTGTGCAAGGTCAATCTGATTGATTGCGGGGTGATCGACTGATGCAGGCGGTAAGCAGGGCATACAAAGAGGCACAGACAAAGCAGACCAGAGATCAGATGTACATGGACGTCACCATCGGAGTCATTAACCAGGCGGCGCAGAATAACTCTTCCGTGGATCCGGGCCAGTGTACTGAGTTTTCGAACACTCGGAAGCTGTTGGATAACTACGACCCGGAGTATATGTATGCAACCTATGAACAGGACTTCTGGCGGGCTGATGGCTCCATGTTATTCCTGCCAGAGGACGGCAGCCCCTATTTCAATCAGGGGGCGGTGAGCCGCGATCTGCTGGGGGCGATCCAGATCGATTACCACGGCGGCCCCTATGATATCCGGGGGCTGACCATTGATTTTTCGGATTATTACCCGGTCGATTTTGACATCGTGTCGGACAATAAGACGTTGAATGTCACTGATAACAGTAGCCGGGTATACATAACTGAGGAGATTTTCGAGGACGCAACGTACATCCGGATCGTCCCTCACACCATGGTCAACGGCCAGGGGAGGCTCCGTATCTTTAAGATTTCGATGGGCGTCGGTATCTACTTTAAGAGCAGACAGATTACCTCGAGCAGTAAAAAAGAGTATCTGTCGCAGATATCCGAGGAGCTGCCGACCATTGACTTATCCTTGACCGTTGAAAACAAGGGCCGGAAGTTCGACACCGAGAACCGCGACAGCGCTCTATATTATCTGGAGATCGGCCAGGAGGTCGAGATCAAGTACGGCGTGACGCTGGCTGATGGCTCCATCGAGTGGCTGGACGGCGCGAAGTTGTACTTGGATACCTGGAAGGCCGATGACGACCGCATGAGCTTCGGAGCGCGTGATGCCATCGCCAATCTTAACGGGACATATTATCGGGGGAAGCATGGCGCCACAACGTTGCATGACCTGGCCGTCGATGTGCTTGCGGACGCAGACGTGGATCCTCGGGATTACGTACTGGACGATTATCTGCGTCAAGTACAGGTGGTTAATCCCATGCCGGCCGTCACCCATGCGGAGGCCCTACAGATTATCGCCAACGCAGGCCGCTGCATATTGTACCAGGACCGACAGGGCATGATCCGGATTAAGGCAGCATTCGCCACGGTGATCTCTCCGGAGCGTATGACGGTAACGTCTGACGATGCCATGGAGTACTCACACCTCAAAGAAGTTGTGCTGCCGAGCGTTAAGTACGATTATGCCAGGTATACACAGGATTACTGGGCGGCAGATGGCAGCATGTATTTTCTGCCGGAGGACGGAGGCAACTACTTAAATACTGGCTTCGTGAGTCGCCAGGTGGCCGGAGCTGACGGGAGATTCACGGATCCTCCAAAGCTGTCAATCCGACTGGAAGCGGCCATGAAGTACTACGGCCTGTCCATGGAGTTTGGAGGCAATCACCCGGTGGAGATGGTGATCCATACCTACAAGGCTGATGTCCTGCAGGAGAGTTACACGCAGGAGATAACCGGTAGCAAGATGGTAGTGGAGCATGAGTTTCCGGAGTTTGACACCATAGTTTTTGAGTTTACGCAGGCGCACCCCAACAACGATGTGATCGTCAATTATGTTAAGTTCGGGGACGTGAGCGACTATGAACTTAACTATCACAACATGCGGAAACCGCCTACAGGTATCCAGGTCGATAGGTATAAGGATCTCCGGGTGCAGATGGTCAACTACTATGAAGGATCAGACCGCAAGGAGCTGTTTAAGGACATAGTCCCTGGAGGCGGCCGGTATGTGGCTACAATGCTTAATGCAAGCCACGGGTATGCTGTCAATGTTGGTACGATCGTAGAGTCTACGGCCTATGAGGTGATCGTGGATATAAGCAGCATTACCGGATCCGTGGAGCTGATAATCACCGGCTGCGAATACCTCCAGACACCGTCTGACTATGCGCTGAGACTTAACCCGTCCGGCCAGAGTAAGACCTGGACCAATCCTCTTATCTCCGATGCAGCTCACGCGCAGCTGGTAGCGGAGTGGATCGGTAATTATCTCAACAACAATATCAACTATGAGATCAGTTATCGTGGAGATTTCCGGCTGGATCCCGGGGATATCGTATTCCTCCAGAACCAATATGTGGATAAGCTCCAGGTCAACATTGGGGAGCATACGATCAATTACGATGGCGGCGCCGTATCCGGTACCGTGAAAGCAAGGAGGGCTGTTAATGGCGTGGGTAACACCTAAAACCAATTGGGTCAAGACTGACCGGATCAATTACGTAGACTACAACCGGATTAAAAACAACCTGGCGTATCTGCGGGATCTGGCGGGGCAGTTGTACTGGGAGTTTAACATCACTGTGGATCCAGACAAAGACAAGTATAGCCTCTGGCCTTATCCGTCCGAGATTAACCGCTTGGAGGAGAATCTGGAGACAATCCGGAACCATACCTATCCCTTCGCGACAGGTCAGCGCCGGACGTATTACGGTAACGTCCCCACCATCGACTGGCAGGAACTAAACCGCCTGGAATCCGCCTGCAAGCTGATCCACAACAACCTACAAGGCCAGGCAGACGGCAAGCGGCGGTTATCTTTTAGATTAGGAGGTTTAAGACTTTGAAAACAGACTGGAAAGACGATATCTTCACCCAGCGCAAGATCCGGCTGACCGAGAACAGCGACGGCACGGTAACGCCGGTTGATGAGACGGTATATACCCAGAAGGGGGACAGCTTCGGGGCGAAGGAACTGAATGAGATCGGGACGGAGATCAACGAAGTAAAAAAATCTGTCAGTGATGGAAAAGCCCTTGTTGCCGCAGCCATCACTGCAAAGAGAGTAGCAACGGCGGCGACAGATACATTTGCGAAGATGGCGGAGAATATCAAAAAGATTGTACTGGGATCCGGGAACGCGCAGCCTGCGGACGTCCGGAATGGAAAGACAGCAACAAATGACAGCGGCGTGGAGTTTACGGGGACGATGCCGGAATACATATCCGGGACAAAAGGTATATCCTGCGGACTAAACGACAGTGGCCTGTATTATTACATGGGGGCCGGTTACTGGGTGCAGGACGGTTCCGGGAAGTCATGGGTATACATGAGCCGAGACGATGTAGCGGCCACGATCGGGCTTAACCCGGATTATATGCTGGACAGCCTTACTGTGCTGGGGAAACAGGGCAAGATCCAGTCCATGGCGGGGGCGACGATCACGCCGCAGACTTACGCACAGACAATATGGAGCGCATGGAAGCGTATGACCGGCAACGTGGTAATAGCGGCTGTACCACCCCCGCCGGCGAACGTAATCAAGAAGGGGTACCGTTACTGGATTGGCGGCAACTACGTGGACGGGACGTTCGAGGGATATGTACCAATGCCGACGGATTTGTATGTAAGAGGTAATAACATAGTCGGATTCTCGAAATACGAGGGGTACGATCTCCCGAACTTTGATAGCGGACAACTTACATTCGTTACTAACTATGGTGGAATGCAAGCGCCGTTTGACTTCACCAGGTACACAAGAGTTAATTTTGAAATACACAAAACAGCTAAACTTTCCAACTCTTATATTTCGATTAGAGACCTCAACAATAAAGTCACATATGCCAAAGTCGGACTTGACGATACATTAAATGTAACACAAACCGTATCGATCGCCCTTAATACAATGGCTATCAACTCGTTCTTTGGCTTTGAATTTGCGAGTTGGCGTGGCGCTGTATATCGCATTTGGGCGTCATAACTGACAAGAAAGGAAGAAAACTTATGAAATCATTAATCATCTACGACACCGCCGGCACAATCTGGTCGGTGATCCACGGGCAGGACACGGTCCCCGCCGGAGTCCTCGGTCTGGTGGTCACAATCCCGGACGGTGCCACGATCACCAGCATTGATGTGAGTAATCCAGGCAATCCGCAGCCGGTCTATCAGTATGACGGCGAGGGAGTAAATTTGCAGGAAGAAGTCAAAGAGCTGCGCGCTATGATCGACGATATGTCCCTGATCCTGGCTGATGTGATTGGAGGTGCGTACCATGCTTAGTACGGCGGCGAAAAATATAATTATCTACGCGCTTAAGATCAGGCGCGGCGAGGACATCGAGGAAATTTTAAAGGGATACCGGAACCTGACCGACGCCGAGAAATATGAGGTCTTACGGGCAGTGACAGAGGAGGGATAACGTGGACGGTACAATCCAAAACTATACGCTTGATATGGCGGCAGATACCAAAAAGGAGCCGCTGAGAGTCAAGCAGTACGACACCAACAGCCGGCTGGCGCGGATCACGCTTAAGATGGGTGGCGAGCCGTGGACAATCCCCTTCGGGGCGCAGATATACATCAATGTCCGAAAGACAGACGGCACTCTGGCAGACGCGACCTGCACGCGGGAGGACGAGCATACAGTACTTGCGCCGATCACCGAGCAGATGACGGCTGTAACAGGTACGCAGTTGGGCGAGCTGTACTTTCTGGGATCAGATGGGGATATTAAGTCTCAGTCGTTCCCGGTCGTGGTCTATGAGGCTGTAATGGATCAGGCCCGGATTGAGTCCTCAGACGATTTCCAGTCCCTTCAGGGCGCGCTCCGGCAGGTGCAGATATCTACAGATGCCGCCGATATCGCCGCGCAGTACGCCACGGAGCAGGGAAACTCTGCCAGAGATGCGGCCCAGCGTGCAAATGACGCAGCGGATAGCATACAGGTAGCGGTCAATGCGGCTGCTGCAGCCAAAGTCAGCGAGACCAACAGTAAGGCGAGTGAGACAGCTGCGGCGCAGACTCAGCAGGAGGTCACGGATTACGTCGAGGCGCAGAAGGCGGCCTTCGCCGGTTACTCAAAACGGGAGTCTGACAGCAAGTACGCCAACGCCCTTACAGAGACCGTGACGGGAGAGGGCAGTGTAACCGTAGAGGACGCGTGGACGGCGCCGGTGCTGGGGCTTGACGTGGTGGGTAAGAGTGAGCAGGTGGTGACGACGGGAGCGCAGTTGTTACCGCAGCCTCAATTCAACGATACTAAAAACGGTATCACTGTGAAAACACAGACGGACGGTGGAATTTCCATAACGGGAACCGCAACAGCCGCTATTACATTTACGGTTGCGGAAATCCTGCTTCAGGCGGGGCAGTATACACTGTCGGGATTATCCGGTTTGGTCGTTGGTAAAATGTATTTTCAGCTTGTTGAAATAAGTGCACAGGGTGGTCAATTTGTTGGTGAGCTGGCAAAGGTAGGCCATGTTACTAGCGCGACCGTTACAATTGACCATGATGTATGGGCGCGTGCAGAAATAAAAGTATTATCAGGAGTAACCGCCGATAGTGTTTGTTATCCCATGCTTAACGCCGGAGACACCGCCCTCCCCTGGGAACCCTACACCGGAGCCGCTCCCTCTCCCAGCCCGGACTACCCGCAGGACATTATCAGCGTGGGGACGGTGAGCACGGGGAAGCAGATGTTAAATGCTGACACGATTGTACAGGGCGGAATTAATGCGGATACAGGAGCAACGAATAATGCTTCTAATTTTGTGCGTAGTGATTATATACCAGTTAAGCCCGGAGATTATGTGCTAAGCGGTGATGGACTAAAGTCATATTTAAATTACGTTATGTATTTCAATCAAGAGAAAGTAATACAAAGTAGTTTGTCAATTAAACCAACTAACGGAAAATTTACTGTCACAGAGGGGACTGCATATATCAGAATTAGATTTATTGCCAAAGATGGTGCGGAGGGAACGGTGATACCATCGGAAGTAGTTGCACTTAAACCTATGCTCAACACAGGCGACATAGCCTTACCATGGGAGCCGTACACCGGAGGCAAGCCGAGCCCGTCGGTGGAGTATCCGCAGACGTTGGAGCTGGTGGTGACAGGGGCGCAGATGTTTTACAAATCTCTTGTGACGTTACGGGGGACAGGTGCAGAAGCTGATATCACGGACAAAAGAGCCATTAAGATTACTTACACAAGAGCTAATGGCGGAAAATATGCAGGATTTATTGTGGACGATAAAAGTAATATTGTTGGCAAGACATTAACAATATCGTACGGCAGTATCATACCGAGTAAAAGCGGTTTGACACCCGGTATCCGATTGTATTGGATAGACATTAATGGATCCGTATTATCCTATGTGGTGTATGTAAATAAATCTCCCACTACAATTACAATAGAGGATCCTCAAAATGATATGGCTACAAAATTGGCATTGTTGTTGTATGCCGATATCGGTGACGCGGCCGTCGTAAATGATTATGTAATATATAAGGATATCATGATTAACGCCGGAGACACCCCGCTCCCATGGGAGCCGTACAAAGACCGCCAAACTGCCCCCGTCACTTTGACAGAACCATTACATGGGACCGGAGAGTGCCGGGACAGGATCGCGTGCAAAGATGGGGAATGGGGGATTGAGCGGTATATTGGTGTGGTGGATAACGGGCAATGGAGGAAGCTAAATGTAGCATCAGGAAGCGCCGGACATAGGTTTGTATATGATGCAACAGATATGATCGAAAAATTAAATTGCATGGTTATATGCTCTAAATATACAAGACGTCCAAAGGGTGCTAGCTTTAACGCTATTGGCGATTATGTGGCGACAGATGAAGTGGGAAAAATTTTTATTCGCACGCTTAACCCTGATTTCGAAACGATCGAAGCATTTAGGGAATTTATAGCCGATGCAATCACCCTCTATCCCCTTGCCGTCCCCACCTGGACGCCCCTTCCCTCCGCCACCCAGCAGGCCCTCAACGAGCTGACGACCTACGCAGGCACAACGCACTTGACGATCACTGCGGGCGGCCCGGCCCCTACGGTGACTCTGGATTACGTCAAGGACACCCACAAGGCGCTGGAGCAGTGCCAGGAGGAGGCCAAAGAGTACACTGACAACCAGATAGCAGCAATAGTAGCAGCCCTGCCGACAGCGACGCAGGCGGCTATTGTAGATAACCAGACAACCAAACTTTTACAGGAGGTATGAGATTATGAGTAACATAGTGATTTACACGTTGATGAGCAGCCTTATCACAAAAAGGTATTATGTAACCAAAGAGGAGGCCACGGACAAGCTGGGCGTATATTTCGCGTTTGATATGATCGATGCGGAGCAGATGACCGAACTTGCCTTGCTGGCCGAGGGCGTGTACGCTCCGCCAGTAGAGCTGACACCAGAACCCGAAAACCCAGAAACACCAACCGTATAAGGAGGACACACCATGAACAAGCCAGACATGAACTACAAGACACCCGTATCCTATGGACCAGCAACAGGAAAAGAGGATCCCGGCCGGCAGCCAGTGATTGCAGACACGCCGTATGAGGGAGATTACAGCCCGGATCATAAGCAGTTTAGGCCAGGGCATGTACCGGGAGGTCCGGGGCACAAGGACTGCGAGCATGAATAACTGACAGGAGGGCTTACATATGCCTACAGATGTAATGGTGGCTCTGATCGGCCTGGGAGGCAGTGCAATCGGTACATTCGCCGGCGTGTTCGCGTCAGCGAAACTGACCGCCTACCGGCTAGAGCAGCTGGAGAAGAAAGTGGATAAGTATAACACAGTTATTGAGCGGACCTTTAAATTAGAGGAGGCTCAGGCGGTTATGCAGGAGCAGATAAAGGTTGTTAATCACAGGATCAGTGATCTGGAAAGAGAGGAATAATTATGGATTTTGGAATTGCGAGTGTTGCAGGTATCACAGCGCTGTGCTATTTAGCCGCTATGGCGGTTAAGGCAACGACAGTAGACAACAAATGGCTGCCGGTAATCTGCGGAGTTATCGGGGCATTACTGGGCGTTGCGGGTATGTATACAATGCCGGATTTCCCGGCAGTGGATATAATCAACGCAGCGGCGGTTGGAACTGTATCGGGGCTTGCGGCTACCGGTATCAACCAGATTTATAAACAACTTAAGGGTGGCGGCCAGTAACGCTGGAGGTGATCCGCTAATCTCCCAGCTGGCAGGGTTAGAGCCGGAGCTGTTGCGATCTCGCAACAGTTGTGACGTCACAACTTTTTATGGGCCTGGGATTCCGGGCCCTTTTTTAATGAAAGGATAGGTAAAATTATGAGAGATATTACATTATGCCATCCGCGGCTTCAGGCACTGGCGGGGCGACTCGTGGAGGAGTGCAATAAGCAGGGACTTAAAATTAAGATCGGCGAGACGCTGCGGACCGTGGCAGAGCAGGACGCGCTTTACGCTCAGGGCCGAACAAAGCCTGGGCCTATTGTGACCAATGCGCCGGGAAGTAACTTCAGCTCCTACCACCAGTGGGGGACCGCGTTTGACTTTTTCCGCAACGACGGCTCCGGGGCCTACAACGAGAGTGGCCGCTTTTTTGAGCGCGTCGGAGCTATTGGAGTCGCCCTGGGGCTGGAATGGGGCGGCAACTGGAAAAGTCCGGTAGACAAACCACACTTCCAGCTTTCAGACTGGGGTAGCACTACGGCCGGTATTAAGCGGTTGTACCGCAATCCGGATGAGTTTATGCACACCTGGGAGCCGGTGGAAGACCGGATCGGCTGGATCAGTACGCCCAATGGCTGGTGGTATCGCAGGCCAGACGGGACGTATCCGACGAACAAGTGGGAAGTTATCAATCACCACTGGTACCTGTTTAACGGTGACGGATACATGTGTACGAGCTGGCACCGGTGGAACGGCAGTGTATGCGATCCGGAAGATGGTTCTGGGGACTGGTACTATTTCGATCCGACCACAGGCGGAGCGTATGAGGGCGCGTGCTGGCGGAGTCGAGATAATGGAGCCATGGAAATATGGTTTGTAGATCAGGCAGATAGTATATAGTTTTCGTACTTAAGAGCGAAAAAGGGGGATGATAATCCATCCCCCTTTCAAGTAGTGATTTAGGTGCGTTAGAAACTAACCTTGCAATATCAAATTACACATATTATCCAGTTACTTCCAGCACTACTTCCAATGCAGCAACTATTAAAGGTACTGGTAAAGTTATCAGTATTGATGGAGCCTTAACTGCTAAAGCTGGATTATCCATCGAAAAGTGGGGGAAAACCCTCGTGGGGTGGGTCCCAGAGGGGACAGTCCCAACAAATGATGTGTACTGCTATATGCAAGATAACATGTACATCTTAATTGATACTCAGCGTCAGGTATGGCTATGCAATAGGACTGCGGCCACTAAAGATGTATCGAATGTCAGCTACCTATATTCGTGCACTTATTTAATACAATAATCAATTAGACAAACTTGAAAATTGCACCTAACTGGATTGAGCCGCTGAACGTACGATCAAAATATACCCGTAACACACCGTTTACAAAGGCTGTGCCGAGTACCTGCACTTGGTTTACTTGATAGTTGGTATTAAAAACTGATAGTACTCCACCAGACACTTGATCAGATTTGATTGACGACCAGTCCACATAGTTTGCATTATTTACCTGTGCTATGTAAGCTGCAAATTGTATCTTACTAATTTTAGACTGAGCATCTGATAAATCAGTTCGCACCTCTGCTAAATCACTATTAAGCTATCTCAAACCTTTGTTAATTGTTTGTCA
>CDYE01000753.1_pt1 | contig 19352 bp, 10 predicted proteins | sample 557661 | NCBI WGS metagenome assembly CDYE01 (sample SAMEA3182080, study PRJEB8094) | gut metagenome | biome: human; feature: gut; material: Stool; isolation source: human stools | place: Canada | collected 2012-11-08
ATACATTCCGCATCCTCGCGTAAGGAACTGATCGGACGTGTAGAATTGCAATTCAATGGTACACCGCTTTTGTTCGGATACATACCGGTCAGTAACATTCCACGATGAGGGCTACTCAACGGGCAGTTACTCTGTGCAGACGACAAGACCATAGATTCACGTGCAAAGGCATCCAGATTAGGAGTATGCACGGGGTCTCCTTCAAAATTTACTTTATCCCGGAATCCGTCCTGCCTCCAGAAGCCCATCGCCTGGTTACGGTATTGATCGGGAAATACATAGATTATATTAGGATGCTCCGCTTGTTGGGACGCTTGTTTCGGAGCCTTGCAACCTTGTGCGGCAAAGAGCGTCAAGCCTCCTACAAGAAGGTTTATAGGTTTATTCATGATAGTTTATGATAAATAATTAAAACAGGTTAGTAGTAAATGATAAGAGGGAAATAATAAACAATAAATATTGAATAATAAACAGTAAACATGTTAGGTTAGAATCCATAGATTATTCATTGTTCACTGTTTACTGTTCATTATTTTTTTGTATTTCTCATTCCTTATTTCTTTTCCAAGTCTCTTTTACGCATCAGTCCTTCCAGGAAGTAGTAGTCAGCATAATTCAGAGGAACATCGATTTCCTGACCGTGAGGAATACTGCCAACTGAATGCATCAGGATAAAATTTCCATTTGTTCCAACCTTTGCACGATAAGCAGGCGAGCCTAAACTTTCCATAATCTTATCAGCAGTTTCCTTGTAATGATTACCCGGCAGGTAACCATCCAGTTCATAAAGGGCGGAAGCTGTACAAGCAGCAGCAGAAGCATCACGCGGTTCGTTCGGAATATTCGGAGCATCGTAATCCCAGTAAGGAACGAGATCTTCCGGCAAGTTCTTATTATTAAAGATAAAGTTATACACCTTTTGCGCCTGGTCGAGGTATTTCTTATCTTTCGTGTAGCGATAGCAGGTAGTATATCCATAGAGAGCCCAAGCTTGTCCGCGAGCCCAGGCAGATTCGTCTGCATATCCCTGCGCAGTTTGTCTCTTGCGCACTTCGCCTGTCTCCGGATCGTAATCTACCACATGATAGCAGCTGTTGTCCGGACGGAAGTGGTGAGCTATTGTTGTATCGGCATGTTTCACTGCAATATTATAGAAAGTAGAATCTCCTGAAAAGGCTGTTGCTTCAAACAAAAGTTCGAGATTCATCATATTATCAATAATCACCGGGCATTTCCATCCACGTGTTCCCTGCCAGCCTCTATCAGCATCCCATGACTGGATAACGCCAGCATTCGGGCGAAAACGAGTGGAAAGCGACTTAGCCGTTTCAACAATTACATCTTTGTACTCTTTTTTGTTTGCCAGACGATAACCGTTCAGATAGCTGCAACCAATCATGAAACCTACATCATGGTGCCATTTCAGATATTTCACCGAGTCAAGGGCTTCAGTATATTTCTCAGCCAACGGCAACCATTTCTGATCTCCAGTCAGGTTATATGTCAGCCACATACTGCCTGGGAAAAAGCCGGAACACCAGTCATCAATAGGTATATAAGATATACTACCGTCTTTATTGATAGTTCTCGGATTCAAAATTTTACCGGATTTTTCGATAATATCCGTTTGAATCGTGTTTTGTGCAACTGCGTTGTCGATGTTGTCCTGAATAAAGTCTACTTCAACCTTTTTTTGTCCACCGCAACTCGTTAAGATCAAAAGGGAAACTCCTAATGCGCTAAGAATTGTTTTCATAATACATGGATTATTTGTTAAGTGATTAATTTTCTTAATGGCAAAAGTAGTGCATTTAAATAGAATTGACCGACCCAAATAATCCAAATGAGGAACTATTTTGGTACATTTTACTGAAAAAATTATTTGCACAAGCATTTCCAAAGACTTTCCAGCTCAGTTTGGCCGTCTTAACACAACTGGCCCAACAAATTAGTCAGCACAGTATTTATTATCTCAAAACTCATTCATTAAATTCATTTCTATTCATTGTTATTAAAGATATAAAACTATATTCTACCGCTATAAAACCAGTGTAAACTCGAAGTTTAAATGACAACAACACCTTATTTCAAGTACATTACAGATAGCTTCTTTCACGCCAAAAGGCAATACTTAACCTTTTTTAATCCTATAAGAAGCCAATAAGACATCGTTTATAGGAAATTAGTGTATATTTGCAGAGCATAACTATAAAACGCATGTTCAATAAAAACAATTACACCAACAATTTCAACCAATTTTTCATTGACTATCAACGCCGCTTCATTCATTTTGCCTCTACGTACGTGCATGATGAAGCCGTGGCCGAGGACTTTGTCATTGAATCAATTATGTATTATTGGGAAAACAAGGAACGACTGCCTTCAGACATAAACATACCAGCTTATGTTTTGACTGTCTTGAAGCATAAATGTATAGATTATCTTCGAAATCAACAGGTTCGTCAAATGGCTTCCGATAAAATCTTTCAAATCTACTCTTGGGAGTTATCTAATAGAATCGCAACTCTAGAAGAACTTGAACCTAATGAAATTTTCACAGCTGAGATTCAAGAAATCGTAAATAGAACCTTAGAAACTTTACCGGAGCAAACCAGACGTATTTTTGCCATGAGTCGATACGAAAACAAATCCCACAAAGAAATAGCAGACCTATTGAACATGACAACAAAAGGCGTCGAATATCATATAAACAAAGCCACAAAAGTTCTACGAATAGCTTTAAAAGACTATTTGCCAACAACGCTACTTCTTTTTTTCTTAAACTAGAAAACCGCTACAACTCCAATCATACTTTTTCACTTCCCATGTATCCTATATTCTAGAACCAAAACCTTTTGATCAATAAAAGCACAAAAACGTAAGTATGATATGACAAACATCCACATGGTTTCCTCTCCGCACGAAAAAGGTGCTGCAAGCCGGAATGAAAGAAAAAACACAAATACTTAAAAGAAGAATCTAAAAAAAACACTTTCTTACTAGGGATAAACTTACTCTGTTCGTTATTACTATAAATACATCAAAAAATAAAGTATTTATGAATAAGACCTTACTCTATTATTTTCGCAATGAAAGAGCCACCATATATGCGAACATGAAAAATGGAAAACACAGCTATTTATATTCGCAAAAGTGAAGAGCGTTCTTACTCAACCTATATAATTTGTATTTATAAACACTTTTATTCATCTAATCAAATTTATTATGAAAACGACTTCAGCATTCATGGCTGTTTGTACAGCCTTACTTATGTTCAGCTGCTCCGGTGATGATGAAAATTCGCAATCAACACCTCTCCAACTGAAAACAACAACCAGTTCTCCCGCAAAAGGAGAAATAGGAACTAAGATAACCATTATCGGTGAAAATTTTACAGATCAAGCCAAAGTATATTTAAAAAATGCCAAAGCTACTATTACATCGGTAACAGCTACCCAACTACAGGTAATTGCCCCGGCAAATGAAGCAGGAGAATGTATTATAGAAGTAATGGTAGGTGCCCAAAAGACAGAGAACTTAAGATTTACTTACGTAGACTACACTCCTGTTGTTAGCTCCATCAGCCCAAGCTCCGGAACAGAAAACACGGAAATTACTATCATCGGCGAGAACTTCAGTACCACCCCCGAAGAAAACATTGTAAAAATAGGAGATGCAATAGCAACTGTTAAATATGCCACAGAGACCGAATTGAAAATTATCGCACCTCAAAACGAAATAGGAACTTATGCAGTAACCGTCTCTGTAGGTGTAAAAACAGGCAAAAATCCGGCTCTTTTCACATACGAAGATACAAGAGAGAGGATTTACGAATGTACACAAAATTTCATCACTGTACCAAGTGATATTAATACCCAGGATTTAAAAAGCGTTACATTCTTAAAAGATGGCAGATTAGCTTACAGTACTAACGGTGGTAGTGCTACAGAGGCTTGGGCAATAGATTTAAGAACAATGGAACGAGAAAAAATCGTCCCCAATGGCACAGGAACTGTTCTGCTGAAAATCACCACTAATCCTACTAATGGAAAACTTTACCTCGCATATAAAGGAGAAGATAAAATTAGCGTATGGGATCCTAATACAAAACAAGTTTCCGATTTGTTAACTCGCAACGGGTTGGACAACCTTATGGATGTAAAATTTGACCAACACAACAATATGTATGCGGTTTGCCGTAATTCCGGAACGATCCAAAAATATCCATCAGGAAATTATAACAGCAGTTCAAGGTTGGAATTTGTTAAAATTACCGGCCGTCAAATACAAGCCATAGCTTTTGATGCTGCTGGTAACTTGATAGCAGCAGCAACAGACGGATCAAATGCCGGCTATATTTATAAAGTAGACTCTAGCGGCGCTTATACATTGATTGCAGGTGGAGGTAACAAAGTTATAACGGAGGATATAACAGAAGATCCTAAAGCGGCCAAATTGGAAAAAGCAGAGGGGCTAATGGTAGATAAGGATGGCTACATCTGGTTCAGTGACGGTAATAGTGGCACCCGTAAAACCAAGATCCTAAAACCTGGAAAGAATGGTTATCAGGACGCCACAATCATCCTCGTTTGTAAAGCCGAAAATGGTTGGAAAGATTCAGGCACCACTAGTCCGGTTGACTTTGTACAAGATACAGATGGAACCATATACATAGCAGACGGTCCTAACAAAGCTATACACAAAGTTACCATCGGCTACAAATAACATGTATCAAATTTACCCAAATTAATTAACGACTCAAATAACCTGCACACACAGCTTCTATAACCTGTGTGTGCGGCTAAACTTAAAAAATTGTACAATTGCAAAAAATGAGTTTTCCACTAGGGATAAACCCTCTTTGTTCGCTATCATTATAAAAAGCACCTATGGACAAAAATTCATTATACCGATTTTTCGAGGGACAAGCATCTATTGAAGAAATGAAAGCAGTGAAAGAGTGGGCTGAAAGTTCAGAAGAACATAGCAAACAGTTTCACCGAGAGCGCAAGTTATTCAATGCAATGATTCTTATAGGAAACCCTAAATGGACAGCAATAAATACAACAAAAAGAAACAGATATTTCATCAGGGAATTCTTAAAGATTGCTTCTGTGATAATCATTGCGGTAAGTATTACAGCTACTATCTTTTCAATAACGAATGAGCATCATAAGCATGTTGACATAGCTATGCAAACAATAATAGTCCCCGCCGGACAACGCGTAAATATTGAATTGCCCGATGGATCAAATGTTTGGCTAAATGCAGGAACACAAATGCAATATCCTGTTTCATTCATGGAAGATAAACGTGAAATAATATTAGACGGAGAAGCCTATTTTGATGTTGCCCGTAACGAAAAGTGCCCGTTCATAGTACATACTCATGCAATGGACATAGAAGTATTGGGCACAAAATTTAATGTAGAGGCTTATGCTAAACAACAAAACTTCGAAGCTTCTTTAATACAAGGAAAAATAAAAATCAAATCACCTTCCGACAATAATATTTCACAAGTTTTATTACCTGACTATAAGAGCACCCTAAAAAATGGCAAATTAGTGATAAGCAAAATTGAAGATTATAATATATATCGCTGGAAAGAAGGATTGTATTGCTTCAAAAACAAATCGTTCATAGAAATAATAAAAGACTTGGAGAAATATTATAACCTGAAAATTATAGTAGACAAGCCTAGCATTACTAACATAATATTAACAGGAAAATTCAGAATCTCTGACGGCTTGGATTACGCCCTTCGGATATTACAAAAGGATGTACCTTTTATTTATAACAAACATACAACAGATGACATCATTTATATAAAATAATAAGAATATTAACTCAATAACACGGGAGAAACAAGCCTATGAAATGATACTAATTGAAAAACAAAAGAGCTAACAGATATTTGCCCTATCTATCAGCTCCTGCCTAACACAATTTTTATAAAATCGTATTAATAAATCAGTTACAAATATATGAAAAATATTTCTTTATTGGATTTTTACTGCAAAAAAAATCCAAATTCAAAACAATTATTTAGAATTATGCGAACATCTATATTCCTTTTGTTATTCTGCTCATTTAGCTTAATGGCAAAGAATGCAAATTCTCAAAATGCCAAAGTTACAATTAATAAGCAAGATGTCAGACTGGAATCTATATTGAGTGAAATTGAATCTCAAACCAATTACTTATTCATCTATAAAAAAAATGTAGATGTAAATTTGCACAAAAGCATCAGCGTGAAGGCCAGACCGGTTTCTGAAGTATTGTCCATATTACTACATGAATCTCCTATTATTTATAAAATAGAAGGAAACCATATAATACTCACTAAAAAAGAAATTACCCAAACCCCGACAATAAAGAAAATCACCGGAGTGGTAACAGATAGAGCCGGGGAGCCTTTGATCGGAGTTACAATAACAGTAAAGGGTATATCACAGGGATCAATAACTGATATAAACGGGAAGTTTTCATTATCAGCCGACATTGGTGATGTTCTTCAATTCAGTTATATAGGATACATTCCACAAACAATAAAATTAAAGAACTTGAATAGCTTAAAAGTCTTTTTAGTGGAAGATGTTAAGACCTTAGACGAAGTAGTGGTGGTTGGTTATGGCTCTCAGAAACGAACTAATCTAACAGGAGCAATTTCGACCGTTACATCTCAAGAGCTTGTAGACAGACCGGCCAGTAGCGTTACACACATGCTACAAGGACGTGTACCCGGTCTCAATATCACCACTTCTTCCGGTGTACCGGGTAATACTGCAAGCTTTAATATCCGTGGTACGAACTCAATCAACGGAGGCTCACCATTGGTGTTAGTCGATGGAGTTGAAGGGGACCTTGACCGTGTAAACCCTAATGATATAGAATCAATTTCAGTTATAAAAGACGCCTCCGCCGCTGCTATTTATGGTGGACGTGCTTCATTCGGAGTTATTTTAGTCACAACAAAATCCGGTTCTTCTGATGGGAAAGTACAAATTAGCTATAGTGGGCGTGTTGGTTGGACAGAACCCACTACATCTACGGATTACGAAAACCGTGGTTATTACCATGTTTCTTTGGTTGACCAGTTTTACATTCCCAATAACGGGCGTCGCTATACCTCGTATACAGAAGAAGACATGAAAGAGTTATGGAAAAGAAGAAACGACAAGACAGAAGATCCTGCCCGCCCTTGGACCGTATTGGATAAGAGAAACGGACAGAATGTATACTTATACTACGCCAATACGGATTGGTGGCAATACTTGTTCAAAGACAAGAAACCATTGCAAAGCCACAATATTTCCATATCCGGAGGAACAAACAAATTGAAATTTTACCTTTCGGCAGGTTATAATAGTGAAGAAGGAATGTATCGAAGAAATACTGACAAATTCAGAAGAATAAATTTCCATTCAAGGATTTCCGCAGATATTACTGATTGGCTTAACATTAGTAACAATACTGAATTTTTCAATTCTAATTATACTTATCCTGGATTGGGAGGCATAAATTCGAACATATCTCAAGCCCAGAACCATGGTTTGGCAAGTTTTCCTACCCAAAATCCTGACGGGACAAGCCTTTATACTACTTCACTGACCGACTATGCCATTATGGACGGTTTATTAGTCATATTAGACAGCGAAGGGTTCAGAAATAAAACTCGTAAAGATAACTTCAAGACCACTACAGAACTTACATTAAAACCATTGAAAGGGTTGGAGATAAAAGCTAACTTGACATACATGCTCTATAACCAATACGACATACGCCGGCAATCTAATGGAACATATTCCAAATATCCGGGAGAAACATCCATACTTAATACCGGTAATTTCCAAAATCAAATGTTTGAGCAATTTGCCCCCAATGAATATTGGGCAACGAATGTATTTGCCACATACCAAGGTTCTGTATCCAACAAACATAATTATAAAGTTACAGGTGGTTTTAATTATGAAACTCGTTACAACAAGACTGTTCGTGGCACAGGATATAATCTTCTTTCCGATGTTTTGGATGATTTTAACCTGATAGGAGTAGATCCTGCCACAAACCAAAAACGGATGGAAGTGACAGGAGGGCAAAATGAATATAAACTTGCAGGTTTTTTCGGACGTATAAACTATGACTACAAAGGGATATATTTACTTGAACTAAGCGGACGTTATGATGGTACCTCTCGTTTTGCTTCTGGTCATCGCTGGGGATTCTTTCCTTCTATGTCTGTTGGTTGGAGAGTCTCGGAAGAAAAGTTTTTCAGCAATATGAAAGACTGGTGTAACAATTTAAAGTTCAGATACTCTTTTGGTAGTTTAGGAAACCAACAAGTTGGCTATTATGACTATATCCGCACTATCAGTATAGGAACTACCGGATATTTATTCGGAGGTGCGAGACCATCTTACGCAGATATTTCCGCTCCCTCTGCCGACAATCTGACATGGGAGACTGTACAACAACATAATGCTGGTGTGGATATGACATTTTTGGACAACAGATTAACTTTCACCGGAGAATATTATATTCGGGATACAAAGGATATGCTTACCGCCGGCATCACATTACCCGCCGTATATGGCACTTCCGCTCCTAAAATGAACAGTGCAGATATGCGTACAAAGGGCTATGAACTCTCTGTTGCTTGGCGAGATCAGTTTAAGTTAGGCAACAAACCTTTCTCTTATCAACTGAGTTTTACATTCAGTGATTACATCAGTGAAATCACCAAATTCGACAACCCCGACAAACTATTAGCTAAGACTTATTATGAAGGAATGCGGATTGGTGAAATATGGGGATATCGCGTCGATGGCTTCTTTGCGACCGATGAAGAAGCTAAGAACTATGAAGTAGATCAAAGATCTGTAAACACCACTATCAATAGTTCATCGGGTGAATACCGGGGAGTACGTGCCGGCGATTTAAAATACCGGGATCTGGATGGTAACAAAACTATAAGTATCGGTGAAAACAGAGTCGGAAGCTCCGGTGACCGCGAAATTTTAGGAAATAGTTCTCCACGCTATCAATATGGCACTAACTTGGCTTTCCAATGGTATGGATTTGATTTTAATATATTCTTCCAAGGTATCGGCCACATAGATTGGTATCCAGGAAGAGAAGCCCAAGCATTTTGGGGATATTACAACCGCCCCTACGGAACATTTATTCCGAAGGATTTTCAAAAATTATGTTGGTCAGAAGATAATCCCAACGCTTACTTCCCCAGACCTAGAACAGCTGTTGCCCTTACAGAAAATTCGGAACTTTCAACAGTGAATGACCGCTATCTTCAAAATATTGGTTATTGTCGATTAAAAAACCTGACAATCGGTTATTCACTTCCTAAGTTTCTGACTAACAAAATAGGCCTTGACTTAGTTCGTCTTTATTTTTCCGGAGAAAATCTTGCTTATTGGTCACCGATAAAAACCGACTATGTCGACCCGGAACAAGCCAGACAAGGCGGAACTTTGAAGGTCTATCCTTGGCAAAAAAGTTTCACATTTGGTGTTAATATTAACTTCTAATTAATTTTGACTATATGAAAAATAACATATTCTTACTCATCGCAGCTTCAATATTTATACTGAGCTTTAGTTCATGTGATGATTTACTTGATGTAACGCCGAAAGACAAAATCACTCCAGAAACGTTCTTCTCTACCGAATCTGATTTACAGGCTTTTAGCACAAATTTCTACAATTCTCTCCCCAAAGACAGAGATCTTTATAAAGATGATGCCGATAATATAACTCATAGTACTCCCAATAGCGCGGCAACAGACTCCCGTACAGTTCCAGCTTCAGGAGGAGGCTGGGAATGGGGATACTTACGGCGTTTCAACACTCTATTGCAATACTCTGTCAATTGTAAGGATAAAACGGTCAGGACACGTTATCAAGCATTAACCCGTTTTTTCAGAGCATATTTTTATTTCGAAATGGTAAAAAGATTTGAGGATGTCCCATGGTATGACACAGAATTATTCGTTTCTGAAACAGACCAATTAAACAAACCGAGAGACTCTCGAGAATTGGTCATGAAAAATATATTGGAAGATCTCGATTTTGCCATCACCAATCTTTCTACAACGCCTTCTGTTTATACAGTAACAAAGTGGACAGCATTGTCTCTTAAATCCAGAGTTTGCCTTTTTGAAGGCACATTCAGAAAGTACCACAATTTAAATCTTAGCACTAATGCCGATTTTTTCTTGCAAGAATCTATAACAGCCTCTAGAGAATTAATGAAGGAAAGCAATTATACCTTATATACAGAAGGTGGAACGAACCAGGCATACCGAAAACTCTTTACTTCACAAAATGCTCCAACAACGGAAGTAATTATGGCAAGAAATTATAATTTAACGTATGATATATACAATACAGTTGGTACATATCACACAAGCGTAGGTGAAGGACGTCCTGGAGTGACTAGAAAAATTATAGCTAGTTATCTGATGAATGATGGTTCCCGGTTTACAGACAATCCCAATTGGGAAACTATGACTTTTGTAGATGAATGCAAAAATCGTGATCCACGTCTTACACAGTCTATTTGTACCCCAAGTTATCAGCCCATAGTATCAAACAGAAAAAATATTCCAGACCTTAATGCTTGCGTGACCGGATATCAGTTAATTAAATATGAAGATGAAGCAGTAGGAGGAAAAAGTGATATTGATCTCTTCTATTTTAGACTTGCAGAAGTTTACCTTAACTATGCAGAAGCTTTAGCTGAAATCAACCAATTAACTCAAGACGATTTGGATATTTCTATCAATAAATTGCGCGACCGTGTAGGAATGCCCCATCTCATCATGAAAACAGCCAATGCAAATCCAGACCCCTATTTATTAGCAAACACTACCGGCTACCCAAATGTCTCCGGCGCTAATCAAGGGGTAATCTTGGAAATTCGTCGTGAAAGAACAATCGAATTGCTTTCTGAACATTTTCGTTATGATGACATCCTGCGCTGGAAAGCCGGGCAAAACATGAAACAAGCCATATTGGGTATGTATTTTCCATCTCCCGGCGAATATGACCTTAACGGTGACGGACAAAACGATATTTGTCTTTATACAGACACAAAGCCTGGTAATGCACAAGGTATAACATACTTAAAGATAGATTCCGACATTAAACTTTCTGATGGAAATAAAGGTTATCTATCTCCTCATAAAGGCCTCACGCTTTTCTGGAATGAACAACGTGATTATTTTTACCCAATACCCTCTAATGAACGTCTCATCACAAATGGTGCACTTACGCAAAATCCGGGCTGGGATGACGGCTTAAATTTTTAGTCGAAAATATTCAATAGGAAATCAAGTGGAGCTATTGCAAGGATGCAAGTTTTAACTCTCTATTTATGCAATAACTCCGCTTTTTCACCTGAATTCATTTTCAAACTTACCATCTCACTAATATATGGAATTATAAAATACTAATAATTAAAACAAGACCTATGAACTCTAAAAGAAATTTCATTTACAACTTCTTTCTTCTTTCATTTTTTTTTATTGGTTGCTCCAATTCAACAATAGAAGATGAACCAGAAATGCCTCCATTTAACAATGAAACGCCATCCAACTCTCTTTGCGTAGCCCAATTCAATATTCGCTATGACACACCTGAAGATGGACAATACGTTTGGGCAAACCGAAAGACAATGGCAAAAGAAATCATCACATCACATGATTTTGATATCTTTGGCGTTAATGAGTGTCTTTTAAACCAACTGAATGATCTGTTAGAATTAAAACAGTATGAATACATAGGTACAGGTCGTGACGATGGAAAAGAAGCTGGAGAGTTCTGCCCTATTCTTTACAAAAAAGAAAGAGTGGAATTATTATATCATGGACAATTTTGGTATTCAGAAACTCCGGACAAGCCGTCTAAAAGTTGGAACTCTTTTTGCAACCGAATCTGCACATGGGGTAAATTCAAAGATAAAAAGACGGACAAAGATTTTTTCTTCTTCTCATCGCATTTTGATCATGTCAGCAATGAAGCACGCGTCAACTCCGCAAAGTTACTTGTTCAGAAAGTACAAGAAATAGCAGGAGATCTGCCTTACTTTTGTACCGGTGATTTAAACTGTGACCCAGATGAAGAACCTATTTCCTTTATTCTAAGTTCCGGACTATTCAAAGATTCTTATAGCATATCAGAGACTACCCCGAAAGGTCCTGCAGGCACTTTGCATTATTGGAATTTCGATTTCAACCCAGAACATCGAATCGACTATATTTTAGTGGAAAAAAGCATTAAAGTTCTCTCCTTTGAAACCATTACGGATGATGCGCGTCAAGGACGATTTTCTTCCGATCATTATCCTATTATGATAAAAGCAGAATTATAATGAGGACAAATTAACGTGAGCCTGACATAGTGAGTGCCCATAGACTAGCAAACGTCTGCATACCAAGAAGGGGCCTCACTTCTGTTTACACATTCGATTGCCGACAGCTGTTAATAGTTAAAAACAGTTGCCAGTATAGTTTTTGTCAAATTTGCACACAAAAATATTACCATAACACAATACATATGACAAATGAATTTGCAGAAAACAATTAATACTCAAAAATATATGAACTATAAAAAATGGATTATCGGATTATGTATACTCAATATACTACCAGCTCTCTCTCAAGAATATAACATAGAAAATATTCATATTGATGGCTATATCGGCAATCGCATTAACACCTGCATAGAACATCGAGTAAAATCCCAAAATACAGACCACCTAATCGAGCCTTTCAAGCATCGAAACGAGGATCATCTCTGGCAATCTGAATTTTTCGGAAAATGGCTACTCGGGGCAATAGCTTCATACCAATATACAAAGGATAAAGAATTGTATAATTTGATAACAAACAGCGTAGAAAAGCTCATGAACACCCAAACAAGTGATGGATATATAGGAAATTACAAACGAGAAGCACAACTGACCAATTGGGATATTTGGGGAAGAAAATACACTTCGCTCTCCTTGCTTTCTTATTATAGGCTCACCGGCGATAAAAAAGCCTTGAATGCAGTTGAACGACTGATAAACCATCTCATGGAACAACTACAAATACATAATATTAATATTGCTGCAACCGGTTATTATTTAGGCATGGCCAGTTGCTCCATTTTGGAGCCTGTGGTTTATTTATACGATATTACCAGAAATCCCCGATATTTATCTTTTGCCAAAAGCATTGTTTCTTCTATCGAACGGGAAGGGAGTTCTCAACTGATAACTAAAACATTGAGAAACATTCCTGTTTCTGAGCGTTCCGCTTTTCCAAAATCTTGGTGGTCATTCGAAAATGGTCAGAAAGCTTATGAAATGATGTCATGTTATGAAGGGCTGATAGAACTTGGCACCATAGTAAATGATCCTTTTTACATAAGAATTGCAGAGAAAGCAGTAAACAATATCCAAGAAGATGAGATTAATATAGCAGGTTCAGGAGCCGCTTTTGAATGCTGGTATAAAGGAAAGGAGAAACAAACATTGCCTACATACCATACCATGGAAACTTGCGTCACATTTACTTACATGCAACTATGTCATCGCCTGCTATGCAAAACCGGCAACTCGTTCTATGCAGAAGAATTTGAACACACCATGTACAACGCTTTGATGGCAACCATGAAAAATGACGGCAGTCAAATCTCTAAATACAGCCCATTGGAAGGTCGAAGACAACCCGGCGAAGAGCAATGTGGTATGCATATAAATTGTTGTAACGCCAATGGACCAAGAGGGTTTGCTCTAATACCCAAAACGGCTTGTACAATAAAAGACAACCACATTTATCTCAACCTCTATTTACCTTTACAGGCCACTATTTCACTAAATAAAAAAAATAAAGTTCATTTAAATGTAGAGAGCGATTATCCTATACATGGTAAGGTAAATGTAAACATAGGAGTACAAAAAAAGGAGAAATTCACGCTTGCGTTACGTATACCGACTCAAATAGAAAAGATGAAAGCCTATATAAATGGAGAGGAGCAGGAAATAACGCATAAAGGAGGCTATCTATACATAGAACGTATCTGGGAAAATGCGGATAAGGTGACACTTGATTTCAAGATAGAAACCAAAGTCGTAAAACTAAATAATTCTCAAGCCATAGTACGCGGTCCTTTACTTTTCGCACGAGACAGTCGTTTCAACGATGGTGATATAGACGAATGTGCAACCATTAAGTGTAACAATCAAGGTGTAATACAAGCGAAAATTAAAAAAAACAAAACAGGAACCTTCCCTTGGATCACACTTACAGTTCCTGCTGTATTGGGTACGGATTTAGAAAACGTAGAAAACAAGACTCCCAAACTTATCAATTTTTGCGACTTTTCTTCTTCTGGCAATGATTGGAATCCCAATGGGCGTTACAGGGTATGGATACCACAAACATTCCATGCCATGTCCGAACCTTATAAAAAGTACTAAATATGATAGCCTGGCTTGAAGGAGAACCAGCCATTACAGAATATTAATCGTGTTATAACAATGAAAAAATACAATAAAATAAAAAAGATACTATTTGCAGCTATTTGTGGAGGGTTATTTATCGCCTGCCAACAACCACATAATGTCAATGACCCGCTACAGGTCCTTTGTTTAGGAAACTCTATTACAAAACATCCGATAAAAGAAGATATCGAATGGTTTTCCGATTGGGGTATGGCTGCTTCCAATATAGAATATGACTATTGCCATCAATTGGAAAAGATGCTTTGTAAGTATCATCCGAACTCAACTGTCACCCCCTTAAACATTGCATCTTGGGAGCGTAATCTATCATGCGATATTGACTCCCTAATTGGATCTTATTGCAAAAACAAAGATATCATTATTATACGTTTAGGTGAAAATGTACAAGATGTTACCACTTTTCCAGATGCAATTTCACGACTTGTGAAATATTGTCAGAGCAAAGCAAAGCGTGTTATTATTACCGGTTGTTTCTGGAAAAACGACAGTAAAGAACGGAGCATCATTCATGCCGCACGAACCAACGATCTTACTTACGTGCCACTCTATTGGATAGATAATCTATATAATGTCCGCCCACAAATAGGCGATACACTTTATGACATAAATAAGAAGCCATATGTAATCACTCAAGATTTTATCATAACGCATCCCAATGATGAAGGAATGCAAATGATTGCAGAGACTATTTGGGGAGTAATACGTTAATTTAACACACCCCTCTACATTTTATGTGATTCATGTTTCTTACAGAAAAAGCACTTCTTCTTTCTGCGAGAAACTTAGAATTTCAAACATACTTTTAACGATTATAATAATATGAAACACTTTAACAATATCCCTATAGTAACAATACTCTTGTTTTCTTATATCCTATCCTTATATTCAATAAAGACACACGCATCTGCTTTGACTTCCGAACACGAAATCTACAAGGGATTTATTAATCCACCACAAGAAGCAAAACCAAGAGTATGGTGGCATTGGATGGACGGTAATATTACGGAAGAAGGAATCTATAAAGACTTATTATGGATGAATAGGATCGGAATAGGAGGATTTCATCAATTTGACGCTTCCTTGTATACCAAACCGATTGTCAAAGAACGGCTTGTATACATGACTCCCAAATGGAAAAAAGCCTTCCGCTACGCCATCCATCTAGCAGACTCTTTAAATATGGAAGTCGGTATAGCCAGTGCTCCAGGATGGAGCTCAACGGGAGGTCCTTGGGTAAATCCTAAAAATGCTATGAAAAAACTAGTGTGGCGAACATTCACGGTAGAAGGTCAAAAAATGTTTTCCGGGAAACTACCAAGCCCATATACCACGACAGGGGAATTTCAAAATATCCCCATACGAAACATGAACAACTATACCGAATATTACGAAGATATTGCCACTATTGCCGTACGATTGCCAAGCGAAGAATTATCGTTAAATGAGTTAGATGCTGAAATAACTTCAAGTGGCGGTAATTTCTCACTACATAAACTTACAGACGGAGATTTTACAAATGCCGAGCTTCTACCGTTCAACCCATTTGATAAATATGGTTGGATAGAATATTCTTTTCCCAAACCGCAAACGATAAGAGCTTTATCTTTTGTCAGTGGCCGTTTGCGTACAGAATGGCGTTCAGAATCTCCTCAAACAGTAAATTTTCTACAATGTAGTGACAATGGGGTTGATTATCGGATGGTTTGCGGAATTCCGGATGGAGGTAATGCTCAGCAAACCATATCTATTCCGGAAACAACAGCACGTTATTTCCGGGTACTTGTTCCTAATCCTACAAACAATGCTCCGGGTACTCAGATACCAGAATTTGTATTACACCAGACTGTAAAGATAAATCACACAGAAGAGAAAGCGGGGTTTTCTTCTCCGCACGACCTGATGAACTATCCAACACCGGAAACAAATACTCCCATTGATAAAAAAAATGTTATTATATTAACGGACAAGCTCGACTCGAACGGCATTTTAAAATGGAATGTCCCAGAAGGGAAGTGGCGCATTTACCGTTTCGGCTATTCACTTACAGGTAAACGCAATCATCCTGCCCCAGCCGAGGCTACCGGTTTAGAAGTGGATAAACTTGATCCGGAAAGTTGGCTTTCATATTTTCGCACTTATATGGATATGTATAAAGAAGCTGCCGGCGGTTTTATGGGAAAACGCGGAATCCAATATATTATAACGGATAGTTACGAAGCGCATTGGCAGACTTGGACCCCATCGTTACCTAGCTTCTTTAAGCATAAATATGGATATGATTTATTACCTTGGTTGCCTGTTTTAACCGGTGAAATCATAGAAAACACAAGTGAAAGCGAGTGTTTTCTTCGCGATTGGCGCCTGGCTATCGCAGAATTGTATCGTAAAAATTATGACCGCATAAATTCTATTGTAAAAGAATATGGTTTAAAAGGACGATATACAGAAGCTCACGAAAACGGAAGAGTATATGTAGGTGATGGAATGGAAATAAAAAGAACGGCAACATTCCCCATGGCAGCACTTTGGATGCCTAATTCCGGTGCCTGTTCATCACAACAGATGGGACAAGCGGATATTAGAGAAAGCGCTTCAGTCGCCCATATCTATGGACAAAACATTGTAGCAGCTGAATTTGGCTCTGCTATAGCCCACCATGCATATGCATGTTGTCCGGAAAACATTAAGCCTATCGCAGATAAAGCTTTAGCAAACGGATTAAATCGTTTTGTTATTCATGAGACATCGCACCAGCCTGTGGATGATAAAATACCGGGACTTGGATTAATACAATACGGGCAATGGTTTAACCGCCATGAAACTTGGGCTGAACAAGCAAAAGTATGGATAGATTATCTTGCGCGCAGTAGTTATATGCTTCAACAAGGTAATAATGTGGCAGACATTTTATACTATTACGGAGAAGATAATTGTATTACAGGTTTATATGCACATACTCTTCCGGACATACCTGCAGGATATGAATACGACTTTATTGACCCATATGGATTTGTGCATGATATCAAGATGGACAAGAAGTGCTTGTTAGCTCCTTCCGGACGAAAATATTCTATTTTAATATTAGGAGAGAATACCAAAGTAATGTCACTCAAAGTATTGAAAAAAATAGCATCTTTGGTAGAAGAAGGTGTTGCTGTTTTAGGCAGAGAACCTATTTTTCGCGGAAGCAATTTGGATAATGCTGATGAATTTAAAGCGTTAGTAACTTCCATCTGGCATACCAACCGAAAAAACGTCTATACCGATACTCCTATAGAAGAAATCCTGGAATCAACAGGTGTGCAACCGGACTTTATATACCGCAATAATAAACATATAACTTTAAAATACAGACACCGCTTGCTTGATCATGGTCATATTTATTGGGTCAGTAATCCTTCTGATAAAGAGTTATATACGGAAGTTTCTTTTCGGGTATCTGGATTGAAACCTGAAATTTGGCATCCTGAAACCGGACTTTCAGAGGATGTTTCTTATGAGATGAAGGACGGACGGACTATTGTTAAATTCTCAATGGTACAAAATGATGCTGTATTCGTTGTATTTATAAAACCCACTAAACGTATAAAACAAGAGATTCCTTTACCTCACAAAAAAGAATTAACTACAATTGATTCTAACTGGACTGTAAAATTTCAACCTAAAATAGGAAATTCCGAATCTCTTTTAATGGATAGTTTAGTTTCCTTCACCGACTACTCATCTCCTTCCATCCGATACTTCTCTGGAACTGCTACTTATACTAACTCTTTTATTATCAAACCGGAGAATTATAAAAAATCGGATAAGCTATTACTTGATATGGGATCAGTTAAAAATATTGCAGAGGTTTATGTGAATGGAAAAATATGCGGCACATTTTGGAAAGCTCCTTTTATTGTTGATATAACCGCTGCAATCAATCCTGGAGAAAATACTCTGGAAATAAAAGTCACCAACCTTTGGAGAAATGGACTAATAGGTGATCAACAAAAAGGTGTAACTCCCCAATATTATACATCCTACCATTTTTTCAAATCTGATTCGGCATTACTACCTTCTGGATTATTAGGGCCTATAAGATTAATAAAATATTGACACATCTCATTCTTTAAGAGAGTATCTGAAAATGAAGTGACCCCTAAAAGTTAGACAAAAAATTTTAGGAGTCACTTCATTTTCAGATACCCTCTTCTCAATTATATAATATTGCAAACAGTATCTATAATTCGAGTTACTACAGATGAGTTTTTTGTTCAGCCAAATAGCTAATCCGGCTTCTTACTTTAAACTTTCACAAATTTCCGTATTTGCCCTCTTCAATTTCTGTTCATCCAGTTTTATTACTTTGCGGTCGTATGTCATCAATCCGTTCACTTCGATCTCAACATCTGTAGTCTGTGTATAAACAGCAGCCGAGAATCCACGTGCAATCATATCCTTCAGCATATTAGCATACTTCAGATACTCATCAGTAGCTTCTTTGGAAGTACTAAACTGAACATACCCCCAATTACGATTCGGCTCCCAAAGATGCTCCTTCAGCACTAAACCAATTCCTCCATACTCTCCGAGTACAGTTGCACGCTGTGCGTCATATAAATACATCTCCGGACCGGGATAATTATGCAAATCGAGCATATCACCACAGGTATAATGATTACCTCCACTGGCAGGATTCACTAAACGGGAAGGATCATATTGCTTTGTCCATTCTGCTATTTCAGGGGTTTTAAACTGCCCCCAAGCCTCATTGAAAGGTACCCATGTGCCAATACAAGGATAAGAGTAAAGGCAGTCGATAATTTCTTTCCATTCTTTACGAT
>CDYE01009867.1_pt1 | contig 19323 bp, 19 predicted proteins | sample 557661 | NCBI WGS metagenome assembly CDYE01 (sample SAMEA3182080, study PRJEB8094) | gut metagenome | biome: human; feature: gut; material: Stool; isolation source: human stools | place: Canada | collected 2012-11-08
GATAACGTTGATAAATTTATTTCATTAGAGAATATAATTATTAGGTGAAGATTGTCTGCGCCTTTATCTGTTCTTAGTTCTACTCCTGGAAAGAATACAATATCGGGAGCCAAAGACCTTAAATGGGAAATTCTATCAGCATCAATTTTAAAGTGATCTGTAATAGCTATAGCACTAATATTGTTATCATGCAATGTAGCACAAAGTAATTCATCAGCATCATCTCCCCGATAAGGACTATCATATGATGAAGCTGTATGAATATGTAAATCCCACTTATGCCATTCCGAGCCTCTTAAATTATTCACTTTTGTATCCTCCTGCATACGATATTTATACAAACAATCTCTGATAACTTGGTTCTCAATTTTAACGAACACGATTCTACATAATATTTGTATTTTATCATATATACGTGATTTTGACTATATCTTCGGGACATATTGGCCCGAAGCTCAAAAAAAGACAGGGCGGCACCATACTGTCCCTGGCCGCCGCCCCGTCTGTTACTTTGCCACCAGCTTGGAAAGCTCTCTCAGTATATCGGAAACCTGCCCCCACAGCGTTTCATAATCTCGCTGGAGCCCGGCGATTTCCTCCGGGTATACGCCGTGCAGGTTGGCATGGACAGCCACCTGATTGAGATTGTTCGCACACCGCCGCTGTAGGGAAACCAGCTCCTTTACGGGAGATAGGTCAACATGGAGGATATAGCCGTTTAAGGCCATCTTGCGCACATAGGCCCCGGCGTTGGTGATACCGGCCTCGTCCATGCGTTCCCGGATTCTTGCCAGTTCCTCCGCCGTCACCATCACATGAAGGTGGATATCGCGTCTGCGGCCTTTCATCTATCCTCACGTTCCCGGCTCCGTTTGCGGGAGGGCGGCTCCTTTACTTTATCCAGTGGTTTTCTGTCCGGTTCAGGAGGAGCCGGAGGGAGCGGCGTGTTGTTGGGAATCCCGTCAATCATGTTGCAGTTCTGCTCTGTGGAAAGCTCTGTGTTTTTTAAATAATTGTCTTTTTCGTGCATGGTTCCTCCTCCTATCTGTCCTCATGGGAGTGGACGCCCTTTTTCGCGGACGGCTCCCTGTTTTCCTTTTCCTGTTTCGCCTCTTTGTGGAGCTGGGCGGTGATTGACCGTTTTTCTTTCCGCTCTGCCTCCAATTCCTCCATGGCCTCGATCCGTTCGGAAAGCTGTTCCGGGGAAAGGGGCTGTTTCAGGATATAAGTCCCAAAATCCCGGTGGAACCAAGTCAGCCGCCGTTTGTCACCGAAATGGCGGCTGTCCTCCCATTTGCCAAGCGCCTGCGTCTGTTCCTCCATTTTTCTTCTTATATCAGGATTCAGGCGGAAGGGCTTCAGCTCATAATCTTCCACCAACTTTTCCGGCAGCGGCTTTGTATAAATCAGCTCCCCCCACGTCCGTATGAAATTGCCTTCCACCAACGTCTGTTTATCGTAAGGGGCAATCTCTATTAGCCCCAGCTCCTTTGATTTTGGAAACGTGTTATTGTCAAGGGGATAGTGGGTGTAATACCGGTAATAGTCCGTTACCATCGGTCTTTGTCCCTCCGCCATTTGAGGAACCTTGTAAACATAGTCATAGGCGGACAGGAACTTCTCAAACTCTTTTTCCGGCGGCAGGATACCACAGCAGGCCGTAAAGCCATAGTAGTTGCGTTCCCCTTCCGGCATAACCGTGAAATGCCAGATTCCAAACGGTGACTGTGCCTCCGGGTTATGGGCCAGCGCGAAGCCACGGCCATTCTCAAAGACGGCCTCCTTCTGGATTTGATACCCTTTTAAATTTTCCATGCAGATTCTCCTTTCCGGCCTCGGGCCAGCATGGCCCGAAGTCTGGTGATGTTACGAAATAAACGGCAGAACCGGGGACGGAGGTATGAAATTATCACGGCCCCGGTTCTGCCTCTTAGAAATCCTGCAAAATCAGGCTTTCCCGGAGGGCAAAACGTAACAGTGGCCCTCCGTTTTTCTTCTCATTTTCCGCATACGTTCCCGGCTCTTTTTGCGGTTCCCCTCGGCTTTGCAGGCTTCGGAGCAGTAGGCTTGCCGTCCCATCGGCAAAAAGGGCCTGCCGCAGACCGTGCAGGGCCGGAGCCCGGGGGCGGGCCCTTCCTCCAATAAGGCGGTTTCCAACGCCGGATTGAGGGACAGGACGGAGTGCCGGAAGTAGCGGCAGTAAGCGCCTGTCCAACATTTATTCAGCATATAGCAGGCACAGTCCAGCGGGAGACACAGGCCGGTTTCACTGTCATAGTTGGCGCACATGCCCGTGACAAGCCTCCGGATTTTCTTTCTCTCGTCACGGGTCAGATCCCGGGCCATCAGGACTTCGGGCCACGTTGGCCCGAAGCCTGCGGCTCCACAAGCAGAGCACGGAATTTCTTCCGGCAGCGTCCTTTCTGGTTCTTGCACTCTCTGGCATAACGGCACCCGGCGCAGGGACCGGAACTGCCCCTGCCCGGCCGGGGAGCCTCCTTCATCATCTGTTCAAAAGGGCTGTCTGTGAAATTCATTCCGTGTCCTCCTTTTCCGCCACGTCTGCTTCGGGTTCTTCCTCGTCCCACGGCGGGGTATCATCTTCTTCGGATTCCTCCGGTTCCTCGGCTTCTTCCTCATACTCGCAGTAATCGTCCTCCAAGTCCAGGGCTTGATGTTTGGGCTTATAGATTTTTAAGTAATATCCGGCCCCGCCGCCAGCCAGGACTACCGCCGCAACCAGAAGGAGGGAGAACAGGCCGTTGTCTGCCTTATCTTCTTTGGGCGCGGGCTCCGGCTGTTCCGGTTTCTCTGTGGGCGTTTCTGGTGCCGTTCCCGGCGCGGGTGTGGTTTGCGGTTTCACAGCCTCCCCTTCGCTGTCTTTTTCCGCAAGGGGAAGGAGGTCTGTTTCCGTGACAGCGTTCAGGAAATATACATTTTCACTGGACTTTTGGTTATCAATCACCAGAAAGAAGATATTCTCGTCCGGGGTGGTGATGGTGTAAAATTCCTTCCCGTCCTTGTCGGTGGCCTTATCCACCACGGTTCCGGTTCCGTTCGGGGTGAAGGGGTTGGGCTCCGCCGGTTCCTCCGGGGCCTCGGTTTCTGCCGGGGTGGTTTCGGCCTGCGGTTCGCTGCTCTGGGCATAGGCAGGGATTGTAAAATAAGTACAGCATAGCAGGCAGGCGGCCAGCGCCGCCAATCGGTGAAGATTAGGCTTCTTCATGGGCTTCGTCCTCCTTTTCCTTTACGTCAGCGGACTTCGGGCCAGTCTGGCCCGAAGCGGCAGGTGTGTCCTTCGGATTGTTAAAAAAGGCCAGGAGCTCGGCGGGGGTCAGCTTCATGGAGCGCACCGCCTGCACGATTTGGCTGTTTTCTTCCTCCTGTTTCTGCTTTTCCAGTTCCCGGACTTTGGCCTGGCACTCGGCGGCCTTCTCCCGGGCTTTCTCCAAATCCTTCTCGATTTTTTCAAGTCTGTTCATGCGAATCTCCTTTCTGTCTGTGATAATCAATTTCCTGATAAACGGCCAAATGCATAGAAATGCTGCTGCCAGTAGGACGTGCCGGTACTGGCGTATTGGATTGGGTAGAGTAGGAAAGCGCCGCCTTACCGCCTTTCGGCGGCAGGTTTGCGCAGTCCTCTCTCAGAACCGGGCATGCACCTCTCAATGCACCCGGCTCGCCGTTGTATTGCTCCATTACAATCAAACTCAAAATCCATGATGAATCATCTGATGGCAATCATGACAAACCACCAGAGTCTTCCTTTTCTTTGCTATCATCACCACTTCCCAAGGCTCTTTTCCCCTTAGGTTCTTCACCTTGTTTACATGGTGTACTTCATATTTCCTATCGTTCCCCTCGTGACCGCACAGCTCACAGCGGCAGGCTTTCAGCCTGCTGTCGATTGTTGTTTTGCTTGTAGCGATTATTTTTACGATTTTGGGCTCAACATCTTCGCATTTCTTCCCGTCAATCTCATTGAATTTTGTCAGGTAGCGAATCTTCTTACCTTTCTTCGTCTCGTAGGGGATACCCCAACGCTTGGCACCGGTGCGATACTTGTTATATATTTTCGACAGCTTGCATCTGTGTTTCCACGCTAAGGTTTTCAAGCAACTGTATTCCATCAGGTAGCTGAAGTAGTTCAAACTGCGGTAATTACTCGCAAGGAAGTAGTAATTGCATAATCCGCGGAGCTCCGCATCATACGTTGTTACAATCTCCAAGTCCGTATTTCTGGTCAGAGCCACTCTTGCCACAGGTTCAAGTTTTCCATTGTCTTCCCTTTGACGAACAACGCCATGTGAGAAAAGATACTTCTCAATCTTGTCCTTTAATGGAATCAGCAGTTCAACGGTATTGTTCAAGGTTCTTTGCTTGCAGTTCTTCCACGGTTTAACCGTTTGGTCACGGCGTACACGCACATCATATCCAAGAAAGCGTGCAGATTCATTGCTGTGGGTGATAAGCGTCTTTTCCTGGCTGAGTTCCATTCTCAGCGTTCCTCGGATAAACTCCGTTAGTTGTGCTTTTATCCACTCACAATCCTCTTTGCTGCCGTTTACTGCAATCAGAAAATCATCAGCATACCGCACATACTTTAGCTTTTTGTCATTGCAGAGTTTTGCCGGGGTTTTACGTAATTCCTTCCCCAACTCCTCATACTGTGCAATCAGCTGATTCCGCTCCTCGCCCGCCTGACGGCGATTGATTTTTGCCCGGGTATTGGCTCTCTTTTGTTGAAGAGCCTTGTATTCCGGGGTAAGCGTGTACGGTGTTTTTACGTCAAAGGATTCCTTAAGCGTTTCCACAAACTTGTCCAACTCATTCAGATAGATATTGGCAAGGATAGGCGAAATGATACCGCCCTGCGGACAACCGCTATAGGTTCCGTAATACTTCCAGTCCTCCATATATCCGGCCTTGAGAAAGACACGAATCAGATTCAGGAAGCGTACATCCTTGATTTTTCTGCCGATAATCTCCAACAACACCGTATGGTCAATGTTGTCAAAGCAGCCCTTGATATCGCCCTCGACAAACCACTTGGCACCGACAAACTCGTGCTTCAGCTGTGACAGTGCTGTATGACAGCTCCGTCCGGGGCGAAAACCGTGTGAGAAATCCGAGAAGATTGGCTCATACACCGCTTGCAAAATCATGCGGATAACATCCTGAATCAGCTTATCCGAAAAGGTGGGTAATCCTAATGGACGCATCTTTCCGTTGGCTTTCTTGATGTAAGTTCGCTTGACCGGGTTCGGTGTATAGGTGCCGTTCTTCAAAGATTCTATGATTCGGGTTACATAGTCTTCATTGAAGCCGTCCGCTGTGTCTTCGTTGACTCCCTTAGTTGCCGCGCCGTTATTGGCGTAAAGGTTCTGATACGCAACATAGTAGATGTCAGGGCGAAGCGTATATCGAAACAGCTTCGTGCATACTTCGTCATGATTTTTAACTGAGTTCTCCTGTAACTTGGTTAAAATCTCAATTGTTGGTTTCATTGAGGCTTTCCTCCCTAATCAATGTCGATTTTAATTCGCTCAAACTGTCCTCCTTCGCCATGTGAACGGCTTTCCCGTTCTCGGACTACTACGAGGACTCCGTTGCCATGTCAGATTTTCAGTGTCATTCCTCTTGGCAAAGCCTTGAGGTTTATCCCGTTTTTTGACGGATTACACATAGCCCAAACGGGCATTCTGATTTAGGCAATCCCCAGTTTGCGGAAGTAGTAGGCTGTGTGAATTCTCGGATGTGCTTTCGTTTCTTTAAGACCGGTTCTCCGGCTTGCCGTGCATCGTTTTGATAACCTGCCGAATGGAGACCCTATCCGGCATTCGATAACGTGTCAGGGGGCAACCCTCCCTTTCACCGTCTGCACCATAGGTTTCAGGTAAATTTCCTATGCCTACACTGAACAGAGGCTCGAAACTCGCATTCAACAAATCCAGTTTCATCCTTATATTCACTTACTCTTGCGGTTCAGTCGCATCCGATTACCTTTAGATGATTTACCGCTTTCCTGTCGTGCTCTGTTCCCGTTACACCTTTCGGCTCATCGGTAAGACAGGTGAGTTCTCGGGTTATCTTCCGAGGTAGTGCCTTGTTTCATCTCTCCTTTCTCTACTTCTACTTCCGCCCTGCTGGGCGCACATCGCCACAGTGAATCATCATCCCATCGCCCACATAAATCCCTACATGGGAAGCGCCGGTTGTTGCATAGGTTCCTTGGAAGAAAATCAAATCTCCTGGTTTTGCTTCCGAAGGGGGGATAATATCGCAGAGATTTTTCAGCCCACTTGCCGTTTGCCTGCCAACGCTCCAACCGTTGCCGCAATGATTGATTACCCAACTGACAAATCCAGAGCAGTCAAAACTGGTAGAAGGGGAGGAACCGCCCCAAACATAAGGGTAGCCCAGATACTTTTCCGCTTCCCGTATCATATTGGCAAAGGCAGTATCGGTCAGGGCTTCACCAGGAATATCATAGTCCTCATACTCTCCACCACCGCCAGGAGCGGAAGAAACATCCTCACCAAACAGGTAGGAACGGTTTCCCAGAGTTTCCAGCAGCACCTCATATCGCTCCAGTTGATCTGCACTCAATCCGGATGAACGAATTACATTTCCAAGTCCGTGGTTGGTTAACGTAACGTTCAGGATGCGATATTCATAATAAACGGTAGAAGTATTGCCATCTTCATCCGTGGTTGTATAAGAACGTATCTCTACCTCCTCATCCAACTCTAGGTCATACTGTGCGTCAAACAATCGGGCAAGCTCTTCCTGCACTTCTTCACGGGTATAGTCCTCAAAAACGACTGTCAGATAGGCTGCAAGTTCATACGGATTGTGTCCGATTTCATCCAGAGAATAACGGTATTCGTCATACCCCGAGTGAGTGGATTCAATATTGTCCACCTGGCTTCGCAAATCATTTTCCAAAGCTGTATAATCTTCATCCGTACCCAGAATGTCCTCATCTTCCGCAGTAAAAGAAGTCCCCAGTACTACCTGAGTGCCCCCCTGAAACATGGTAGAGCAAGCAGAGAACATTCCGGATACGACCATAAACAGCAGTCCTATTGCCAGCACCCAGAGCAGTGCCGTTTTATGCGACACGCAAAAATTTGCAATTTTCTGTGTGACAGTCTTAGTACCCTTTGCAGTCTTTTCTGCCCCTTTCACTGTCGCTTTTCCACTTTTTCCGGCTCGTGCTGCGGCGTATTCTTTCTTGATGTTGTGTTTTTGCTTCCATCGGGAAAGAGGATTGGAAGAAGCATTGGGATTGTCCTTTTTAAACTTTTCAAACAGCGCATTCACATTTTCCCTATCTGATTTGCTCACCAACTTTTCTGCCTTGTCATAGGCTTTCAGCTTATGACTGTAAACCGCATGATCGGCAACATGGTAAGCAGTTTCCGCACCAAGCTCTGTCTGATGGGCTGTCTGAACGCCCACATTATCATCTTCATATCGAGAGATAGATTTGTGGACATTCGCAGACAAGGTATCTACCGGTGCATGAGTTGCCGTTCGTTTGATACCGGAAGGCTTTGGGGGAATATCATCTGCCTTTGCCTTGCCAAAACGAAGTTTTGCAGTTCTGCTAGCGGAAACATCAGCTTCCTGCCGTAGCTTGCGGTGTTTCTTTGGAGTGATTTTATCCACTGCCTTTTCTGCCTTCGCTGCGGCTTTTTCCGCTTTTCCAGCAGCCTTTTTTACCGCATCGCTGGACAAATCATCCTCAGTAAAACGGAGTCGGGTAGGTCTTTTCGCCATCTATTACCCCTCCTTTTCTTTGGATACCTCAGACAATTTGGTGGTCATAATACGGTACAGCTCAATGTCCTTCGGGAATCGGTCAACAAACGGAAGAATCACGTTGCCATAAAACAAAAGTCCTTCGCCCTCACCGGAGTTCGTGACATAGGAGAGCTGATGGGGAGAGATATTCAGGCGCTGAGCCAGAATGGTTCTGTCCTCGCTTGCCTGGTTGAACATATAGATGAAGTCCGAATTTTCCAGGATGTTGGCAATCTCCGGACTGCGAAGCAGGTCTTTTACGTTCTGGGTGATGCCGGTCGGAATACCGCCCCATTTACGGAATCGCTTCCAGATTTCAATGGAATAGGTTGCTGTCTGTTCCTCTTTGAGCAGCAAGTGGAACTCGTCGATATAATATCGAGTAGATTTTCCTGCATTACGGTTTTGGGTGACACGTCCCCAGACCTGATCCTGTACAACCAGCATCCCAATTTTTTTCAATTGATTGCCCAGTTCCTTAATGTCGTAACACACCAGGCGGTTCTGAATATCCACGTTGGTTCGGTGGTTGAACACTTTCAGAGAACCCTTGACATAAATCTCAAGGGCAGTCGCAACATGGTGTGCTTCTTTTTCGTCCTGTTTCAGAAGTGCATTATACAAGTCCTCCAGAATGGGCATATTTTCCGGTTTGGGGTCATCAAAATACCGCTGATAAATCTGGTGAACACAACGGTCAATGACGGTCTTTTCGACCGGCTGCAATCCATCCTTACTGCCTACAATCAATTCACAGAGTGACAGGATAAAATCTGCTTTCAATGCCACCGGATTATCATCCTCTGAGTAATTGATGTTAATATCCATCGGATTGATATAGTTAGTACTGGAAGAACTGATTTTTACCACCTGTCCATTAAATTTGTGAACAAGTGCAGTATATTCTGCTTCAGGATCGCAGATAATCACATCATCGTTCGTCACCAGAAATGCATTGGTGATTTCACGCTTGGCACTGAAAGACTTACCGGAACCAGGAGTGCCCAGAATCAAACCATTTGGATTTTTGAGCTTCTTCCTGTCCACCATAATCAGATTGTTCGACAGTGCGTTCAAACCATAATAGAGTGTTTCTCCATCGCCCTGGAACAGTTCCTGTGTAGTGAACGGCACAAAAATAGCCGTAGAACTGGTAGTCAGTCCACGGCGAATTTCAATCAGGTTGTGGGCAAGGGGCAGGCTGCTCATCAGCCCCTGTTCCTGCTGAAAATCCAAACGCCGCAGATTACAGTTATGCTTCTGAGCAATACTCTGTGCCTGGAACACATTGTTTTCCAGTTCCTGCTCAGTGCGTCCGGTATTCATAACGAGGAATGTGACCATGAACATACGCTCATTCTGGCTTTGCAGCTCTTTCAGCAGTGCTTTGGCATCTTTGCCGTAGGTGGCGAGGTCGCTTGGAAATAGCGATAGGTAAGCCTTTGAAGTTATCTCCAGCTTTTCCCCCGCTTCACACCGGACATGCGACTTTCACCGCATCCGGCGTTCCATCAATCAAACAGTTTTCTTAGTCTCCTTAGTCATACCATTATGAGAATTATTCGTAAGATTTAGGTTCTCCAAATCAATAGGTTTCCGATTTGCCAGAATTCGCAGTCTGTTTAGCTTCATAAGTTGTGAAGCGTCCAATTTAAGAGCGGAGAGATAAGAACAAATAGTATCCTCATTGACTGCGTGTATCAGTTCGTGTACTGGTGCAAGCACCAATACCAGATTTTCATACTTGTCACTGCCACCATTACCCTTTGGTGTTTTATGGTGACAGTGGATTTCTGAAACACACTGAAATTCCTTTCCCGTTATTGCACATTTCCCCCATTGAGCGGAGAATAGTGAAATACGGTTGTCCGCATATTCTGCACTACGGCGGTATGTAGGCGCTCTCATAAGCTGTAACAGTAAGGAAGTGTTTATCCGTAAATCGTCATGGATTGCACTTCTGCCTGTCGCTGTGTAGGCGCATACTTTTCGCCGCAAATTCATTGGATTTGTGCATTGAACATAGCTTATCGGATAAATCGGTTCTTTGGATTGTGCTATATATCTTAGCTGTTCCGATTTCCCATATCTTTGGAGCTCCATTTTTGTAAGGTCTCGACCTTCTTCTTTTAGTCGGTGCGTTTTTCCTGATTTCAGCCTGTTTTTAAGGACTATATTAACAGTTCTGCCAATATCACCGCAATCAATGCTGATGTCTGTGGCTAACTGATAATAATTCTGGATTCCCATAACCATTGAGTTAAACAGCCGTACTTCTCCGGCCTCTCCACGGTCTTTTCTTGGAAATTTGATGTTCCCGACCTGCTTTGTCAGGTTGGCCTTGACCTTTCTATAGGCTTTATCGCACATGTGCGATTGAACGACATACTTTTTCCCCTTTTTGTGCAGTCTGATTTTGAATCCGAGAAATTCAGAATAGCTCCGTCTGGTGTCAACAACTCTCGTTTTCTCTGGCGAAACATCAAGACGTAAGCGTTCTTTCAGCCAATGCGTTACCGCAATCAGCGTCCGGTCTGCCTGTTCTTTCGTCCTGCAAAGAATCCGAAAATCATCCGCATATCTGACGATATACATTTCTTTCAACCTTGTATTCCGCATTGCCCGATACGCATGGCTTTGTATCGGACAGCCCGTCGCATTTTCCCTGTAGGAGTAGTTTTCCGTTACCGGGTTGCACTGCCACTGGCTTTCTATCCAATGGTCAAGTTCATTCAGAACCACATTTGCCAGCAGTGGTGAAATAATGCCGCCCTGCGGCGTTCCCTTTGCTGGGTGTTCTATATGGCCATCCGGCATGAGGATTGGTGCTTTGAGAATCCTGCGGATTACATAGAGCAATTCTTTATCCCGAATATTAAGTGACCATAACTGTTTTATCAGCTTTGAATGGTCTACATTGTCAAAGAAGCCCTTAATATCAAACTCCACAACATAGTAAAGTCCTGACCTCTGCATAAGCCTGTAGATTGCCGCTATCGCATTTTCAACCGACCGATTCGGACGGAATCCATAGCTGTTATTGCTAAATCTGGCTTCGCAGATAGGCTCCATGACTTGCTTGATACATTGCTGTACCAATCTATCCCATATACAAGGGATTCCCAGAGGTCTGGTACTCCCGTTTGGCTTAGGGATTTCTTTGCGTCTCACGCTTCTTGGGGTGTAGCCGTTTTTACCTCCCTTTACGATTCTACGTACCCTCGCTGTTACTTCGTCAGCGGTAAGTTTACCAATATCAGAAATTTTCAGCTTATCCGTCCCCGGTGTAAAACTCCCGGTATTGGATTTGATGTTCCGATAGGCCAATAGGATATTTTCTCTCGAAAGTATCACATCCATCAGGCCGTCAAAGATTTCTCCGGCTTGACTTCTGGCATACAGCTCATCAAAGGTACTCTGCATATCGTAGTATTCAGCATGGCGGAGATACTCCACGTATTTTGTTTTTGGTTTCTTCTCATTTGGCATCAGGCATCACTCTCCTTTACGGCGAGTGACTTCTTTTTGTCATACTCGCAATCCTAATTGCGACTAAGTGCTAAGTTGTCTGTTTGACTGACTTGAGGCCATTCCTCCGTTTTCCTCTTTTTCGCAGAAAACATCATCGGTTCGACCTCTGCTTTTCAGCAGTAGTACAGCAGCTTATATGATTCGTCTGCTTACTTCCTAATGGTGGAAGCCTACTGCCTTTCCTCGTTCCAACAATCCTATCTTTACATATACCTTTAGGTCTCCGCTTTAAGCCTGTCAGCTTGAACACGCCTGTAACGTGCTATGGTGTTTCATAACATCAATTTTTACTCCACCACACTGATTAGCGATTAACGCTACCGGCACATTTCTATGCCGTCATGGTATAGACCCTTACATTCGCGGTTTTCGTCAGTCATATTTCAAACATTCTGACCTTGGGTATTTTGTAGACCTCCGGCCTATAGGTAGCACCGTCCACCTCTGGACAGCTTTCGTGAGGCTGGTATTTATCCAGCAATCCATACGGCTACTCTCAGCCGACTTCACCGAGCTTCTGACAAGTCACATTTCTGTTGAAATGCCAGTCGGAGTATTAAGGGGGCGTTTCAGGGCGTTACCCCATCATTCCACCTCTCGGATTGTTAGTTCTCCTAACATTTGAAATTTTCGTTCTTTTGTTAATGCCTGATTTTGTCCTTCAACCACGAAGGCTTTGTTCAGGAACGAGTCGCACTGATGTCCATATCATATCCTGCACGAACCGCCTTTTTCTGTTCCTCAATTTTACTGCGGTCAAGCTCTGTGATGGTGCGCTTAATGGTTTTGATGGCGGCAGTCTGGTCTACCGACTGAATGTGCATGGTTACAATCTGACTGGACTCCATATCCAGAAAGTCTGCCAGCATTCGGTCGCTGAGATCGGATGCCGTAATAGATAGAAAAGACATGGAGCCATACAGACTGCCCATCTGAAACGTGCGATTGCTTTTGAAAACGAAAGCAGTGGGAGCAATAAAGTCCTTTACGGAAAGACCGGATTCCACCAGCCACTTCCAGTCGAAGAAGAACTTATCATCGTCCCCCATGTGGAACATGGCATGCATCAGGCGCAGCCGCTCTTTTCCATCCAAAGGGATTGCAATAACCCCCAAACGGCGGAAATTGTTGAGGAGGTCATTTTCAATATGAGCCAATCTCGGTTTTGCCTGCCGCATGGACTCTGCTTCGATACCGAAGGTCAGATATTTTGTCTTAGTCAAGCCATTATTGCCCTGAGAGAGCTGCTTTTTCAGCATCTGACTGTACTCCGCACGAACAGGGTTAAACTCGTCTTTCCTGAACGGGATACGGACACTTTTTTCAAAACTCTCCGCATCGGTTCCCATATTCATGAAAGACAATTCGAAGTGAATGGAACTGTCAAAAAAATTGAGAAAGCTGCACCACTCGTCAAAAATAGCAGTTTTGTCCTCCTGCTGTGCCAACTGGTAGTTGATGTCTTGAAACTGAATGGTCTTTGTGTAGTAACTGTCTGTCACACGACAAATCCCATCTGGAAACATTCTCTGAAACGGGATAGACTGCTGGGCAGTCTGCGGAACCCCGTTATCTTTTTTCGCCCGTTCAATAACTGCTTTAACCTCTCTCTGTTGTTTCCGGTTGAGATGAGCAGGCATTTTGACTTCTCTTACCTGGTTTTTCTTCTGGAAAAACAATACGTTCTACCTCCTTTTCAAGCTGATACTGACGAAGCAGTACATCGTAGTAGTTATCTGTCTGATATGGTCTAATTTTGGGGCGTACAAACTTTGCCTGAATGAAATGGTGTGCAATAACCTCAAGCGGCTGCCCATCCTTTTCATACATCGCCAGGAAGAACAGTGGGAGCATGATGATGATCATGCCCAATGCTGCCAGACTGACATTGCCAAAAGATTTGAGCAAAAAGAAAAACGGCACTCCGATAAGTGCCGCCGCTCCAAAGCAAACGAGCTGCCGTTTTGTCAGATTAAAGAATACCTTGGATTTTACCCTCGTCAGGTCACGAGGGACGGGAATATATGCTGCCAAACAAAAACCTCCTCTCTGTTAGTGTGCATTGAATACGCTTTTGGCGAGCGTTCCTGTCTTAAACAGGGTAAAGCAGAGCAATACGGTGTAGCCCATGATGCCCCAAATATCCGCAATAATATCATCTGTAAATGCAAGCGACTGCACCAGCACCGCATAAATGCCAACACAGATAATAATTAAAAATCCCTGAAATCCGAGGGCAAACAGCGAACGCAGATAATTCTGCCCAATCTGATTTTGTTCCCTGTTTGCAAAGGTAGAAAAGGGGATAGGAGCAAGGCTCACCATTAAATAGATTTCTATCATTCTGCCGTAGACGATAATGAAAATCACAATGGCAAGGGCGGACATGGTAATCTGCACCACAAAGGATTGCAGCAATAAACCAATCAACGGACCTAAGTCCATTCCCTGGAGTGTTTCTTCCAAGGCTTCCAATCCAGAGGCATCTATTGCTGTATCTCCGGCTATAATACCGCCGCTGGCATTTACAACGTGCTGTGCCACATCGAAAACTGCCATTGTAATATTGAATGTGTTAGTAATAAGCATGACCGCAACAAAGGTTTTGAAAACCCATTTGAAAAAAATCCAGCTTTCAAAATTAGCCAGATTGTTATGGTCGATTATCAGCTGAATCAGCTCATAGCAGGCAATAAACGTAAGAATCAAGCCTGCAATGGGAATAATCACTGACTCGGAGATGTTGCGAACCATAGCAAAAATTTCCGGTGAGAAACTCTCCGGAGTTCTGCTAACGGAGGTTGCTATCTCGCCAACCTGATTGTTGACGGAATCAAACATCCCCGACAGATTCCCCATAATGGCACCGATGAGCATTTCTTTCAGCCAGTCTGTGATCTGTTGGAGTATGCTGTCCAAAGGCGACTACCTCCTTTTTGAGTTTAACCGAACAATCCAGAAAGCAGTGGAACCAATGTGATGCCGATAAGCGCAACACCGCCGCCTGCCATGAGTTGTTTCATACCCTGGCTCTTTGCTTATGTGTGATAAAGAAGTAATAGAAGTGTAAAAAATTTTGCCGTTCCTATCCGGCACATGAGGTATGTCGGATAGGTCGGGCGGTTAGGTGTCGGGCAGTTCTACCTTGCCGACAAAAGAATAATAGATTTCGATTTCCTGTCTGCGTAACTTGCCCCGGCGTTTCCCGTCAAGGGCAACGCTTTCATGGACAACGATTTTCTCCACAAACTCCCGCAGCAGAGTAGGGGTAAGTTCTTCAATGGTAGTGTGCCTGCGTACCACATTCATAAACTTTTCAGCGTTTGCGGTGGCTTCCTGCGCTTTGGAAAGTTCTTCCCGCAGTCTGGCGGCACGTTCTTTCAGTTCTTTCTGCTCGGCTTCATAGTCTGCCGACAGCTCTGTGAAACGCTCGTCCGATATGCGCCCGGTTACGCTGTCCTCATACAGCCGCTTGAAGATAGCAGATAACTCGGCTATGCGTTTCTCGGCGGCTTCCAGCTCCTTTTTCTTGGCGGCGTTCCTGCGTCTGTCCCCGTCCTCATTCTGCTCGATTAAAAGCTTCATAAACCGGGCTTCATGCTTTGCCGCATAGCTGGTAACTTTCCGCAGATTGGAGAGTACGCCAGCGGTCAAGAGGTCAGTGCGGATAAAGTGCGCTGTGCAGTCGGCGGTGCGTTTCTTGTAGCTTCCGCAGATATAACAGTCCTGCTTGCGCTTGTCCGTCTGGTATCGCTGCTGGTACATGACGCTGCCGCAGTCGGCACAAAAGAGTATGCCGGAGAACAAGCCCACTTCGTCATAACGGTTGGGGCGTTTGCGCTGCTTGCGTAACTCCTGCACCCGTTCCCACGTTTCCCGGTCAATGATAGGCTCATGGTGGTTCTCAAAAACCGCCTGCTTTTCCGGGGGATTTTCTATGCTGTGTTTCAGCTTGTAGGACGGCTTCTCGGTCTTAAAGTTTACCAGACAGCCCGTATATTCCCGGTTTTCCAGCAGATGAACCACGGTATTGGTCGCCCACTTGCACTCATAGCCGGGGTGGTAGCGGCGGGTGCTGCCCGTCCTGCGGTATTCCAGCGTCCCCGGCGTGGGGATTTGCTGCTCGGTCAGCATACGGGCTATCTTGGTCGGACCGTTCCCGGCAAGGCAAAGGCTGTAAATCTGCCGTACCACCGGGGCGGCTTCCTCGTCAATGATAAAGTTTTCGTCCTCGTCCATGAGGTAGCCATAGACGGGCTTGCTTGTGATGGGCTTTCCGCTCATGCCCTTAGAGCGTTTTACTGCCTTGATTTTCTTGCTCGTATCTCTCACCAGCCATTCGTTAAAAATGTTCCGCAGCGGGGCAAAATCATTTTCCCCCTGTGCGCTGTCCACTCCGTCATTGATAGCGATGAAGCGGACACCTTTCTGTGGGAAAATCATTTCTGTGTACATTCCCACCTGTAAGTAGTTTCGCCCTAACCTCGACATATCCTTGACGATAACTGTCCCGACTTTCCCTGCTTCAATGTCTGCAAGCATGGCTTGAAATCCGGGTCTTTGAAAGTTCGCACCGGAATAACCGTCGTCGGTGTACCAGCGCAGATTAGAAAATCCATTCTGTTTGGCATAGGTTTCCAAAATCCTCTTTTGGTTGGAAATGGAATTGCTCTCGCCTTGCAGCTCGTCCTCATGGGACAGTCTTGGGTAAAGGGCGGTAATGAGTTGCTGGGTGGTCTGTCTTAACATAAATTCCTCCGTTTCCGACAGCCAGCCCCACTATTCCGTACCTTGATTGTACCACATGGGGCGGCTGTCTGTATAGCGGCAAAAGCGTCAAATCTGCTTCTTTACGGTCGGTAAAAATGACGGTTTTTCAATCAGGCTTATCACAGGTCAAATATCCGGCGGCGGCTTCTGCTTCCAGCACTTTCATCATCTTGTCAGCGGCGGTGTCGGTCGCCCCCTCCTTGAAAAAGCCAGACACCACAAGGATTGTGTTGCCTATCCTCGTTTCGGTCACGCAGTCCGGGCGGCGGGCAGGGCGTTTGTTTCTCTGGGTGTCGGTCATAGGCAAATCTCCTTTCCGGCAAGCAGCCGTTTCAGCTGTTCCATTTTTCCCTGTGCGGCGGCTTTCCTCAAATTCTCCCCGGTAAAGCAGAGAGGGGAACACATTTCAAGCAGGCGGTCATAAATCCGGGCGTGGGCGGTGTCCTCCGGGTGCTGCAATTCCTCCAGCGTGAGGTTGGTCGTCACAATCAGCGGCTTCCTGCTCCGGTAGCGGCTGTCAATCACATTGTAGACCTGTTCCAGACCGTATTCTGTGCCACGCTCCATTCCAAAATCGTCAATGATGAGCAGGGGGAAGCTGCAAAGGCGGGAAATATATTCGTTCCTGCCCGCAAAGCTGGCGGCAAGGTCGTTTAATATTGCTGCAAAGTTTGTCATGCACACCGGGACTTCCTGCTCCATGAGGGCGTTTGCAATACACCCGGCAAAATAGCTTTTCCCAGTGCCTACCCTGCCCCACAAGAGCAGCCCGTAGTTCCCGTCCTTTATCTGTTCCCAGCGTGCCACATATCCGGCGGCGTTCTTCATCTGCGGGCAGCTGCCGTTATCGTTGGCAAATGTCCAGTCCTGCATGGTCTTGTCTGTAAAGCCCTGCCGTTTCAGCCGTTCCACCGTTTCAAGGTGGCTGCGCCGCTTCTCGGCGGCTTCCCGTTCCTTACGGGCTGCCCGCTGGCAGTCGCACTCTGACGGGTGGCGGTCACGCCCGAAAAAGGTCTTGCCCTCCGGGAAATAGGCTTCTTTGGGTTTCCGGCATTTGCCGCAGTATAAAAGCCCGTCCTCCCCGGTGTAATCCTCCGGCTCGGCTGTGGTGTCGGTCATAGGCAGTATGGTGTTGTGGATTGTATCGGTCATAGGCTTTCTCCCTCCTTGAATGAATAGTCCGGTATGCCTTTCTTTGGCTTCTCTTTGGCAGCGTCCTCCTGCGCCCACTTGTAAATGGTGGCTGCATGGCTCTGGTACTGCTTCCCGGTGGAAGCGATGTGGCAGGAAAGGCGGTCAAGGTAATACTCCCACTTGCCGGGGAAGTCCTGTTCCAGCTCCAAAAGTTCTGTGTCAGAAAGAAATACATTTTTATATCTGCCATAAGCGGCGGGGGGCTGCCCCTCACTCGCTCCTTTTGTTTGGCTCTCTATTAGGTTGTTTATATTAGTTTGGTTAGGGGACGGTTTTCCGACCGTCATAAGGTCAGTTTTCCGGCTGTCAGTTGGTCGGTTTCCCGCCCTTATGAGGGGCGGTTTTCCGTCCGTCAGTTGGTCGGAAAACTGTACCACTGGGATAGGCGGCACTTTCACATACAGACGGTTGGCGGCAGAAAAGCCCGTCCGTCTGCGTTCCAGCAGCCCGGCAGCGTCCAGTTCGTTCAGTGCGCCCTTTATGGTGGTGCAGCCTTTATCCAGCATTTCCGCTATCTCTGCTATGGGGTAGACAATGTATGTCCGTCCCTCGCTGTCCTGCCAGCCGTTCTTCTGCGAAAGGGTGGAACGGTCTAACAGCAGCGCATATAACTCTCTTGCGGTGTGGGATAGGTCTGTTTCCAGCAGGAAACGGGGGTAAGGCAGGTAAGCGGGCAGCTCCGTTCCTGCGGTCATATAATCAGCGATAGGGTTCACCTCCTTGTGGTGTCTGTCTGTGGGTTCTGTTACGCTTTTAGGGGGCGTTTTTAAGGGAAAAGGATAAATGTATCACGCACCCTTTGACACCCTCCAAAAAAGCCTTGATTTATGCGGGTTTGAAATGCCCTAAAGCGTGACATTTCTCCCTTTGTTTCCGCTTCCGTTTGGCGGCGTTTATCCGCTTCATGCGTCCGGCGCAGTCCGGGCAGTATTTCCCCCGGTTGGATTTTGGGAAGAAGAACGCCCCGCAGACAGCGCAGCGTTTCCGGCTTCCCCGGCGCAAGAGGGCGGCTTCCAGTGCTTCATCAAGGGGCAGGACAGCGGCGGTAAACCAGCGGCAGAGCAGCGAATAGCTGATACTCTGTACACACACGCAAGGCTCGCCGTCCTCCAACAGCAGGCAGTTCCCGCTGTCATAGTTGCAGCACTCATGCACAAGGCGGCGGGCTGCCCGGTACTGGCGGTAGTCCATGCGGGGGATATTACCGTTCATGGCTCTGCTCCTTTCTGCGCTGCGGCTCGCTCCGGCGTAAAATCTGGTCGATATTGCCCTTGACAGTCTGCAAGCGGCGGTACTCCTCCCGTTTTGCCCGGTAATCGTTGTAGCCGCTGTTTTTCTCTTTGATAAGGCTTTCAATCTCTGCTTGCAGGGATTTATAGCTCGGCAGCTTGGAAATGCCGTTCTCCCTGAAATAGCGGGCGGCTGCGTCTGCTATGATAAAGTCACTTTCATGCTTCTGACGGTAGGCTGCTTTTGCTTTGGCGTTTTTCTGCTGTTTCAGCCCGTCCCGGACAGGGCGGGTCTTGGAATAGGCAAGCACCTGCCGTTGCAGCTCCTTTTTCCCGTTCAGCGTCTTTTCCACCTGCTTCAACCACGCAAGGCTTTCCTGCATGGCGGCATAGGCGGCAGAACAGGCTTCGTCCAGTTCCTCCGGGGAGGAAAAGCCGTACTGCTGATAGGCGGTAACGGTAGCTGCCATTTGCTTTAGGTTGTGCTTTGCCGCCCAGCGGTCATAGCCCACGCCCTTGCCCTCGGCTCGCTTGGCTTCCCGGTCAACCATGCGCTGCAAGGTGTTGTCTGCCGGGGTGGTTTTTGCAGCTTTTTCCCCTTGTAACGGCTTTTTAACTGCGGCAGGGTATTCGGGTATGGCTTTGGTCTGTTCGGCAGCTCTGTGGGCGTTCTGCGTGAGCAGGGCAAGGACAGCAGCCTTGTCAAAATCGTCCCCCAGCTTTCGGGCTGTGATAGGCTTTGTCCTGTCCGGCGTGAGGTAGGAAAGCCGCCCCCGGCTCTCCTTGACGG
>CDYE01009812.1_pt1 | contig 18246 bp, 19 predicted proteins | sample 557661 | NCBI WGS metagenome assembly CDYE01 (sample SAMEA3182080, study PRJEB8094) | gut metagenome | biome: human; feature: gut; material: Stool; isolation source: human stools | place: Canada | collected 2012-11-08
GAAATATATATATAATTATTCTTTTATACATTCTTCGTATTCTTTATCAGCTGCTCTTTGGTTTCTTCGGTAGTTGGCTAATGCTTGTGTATAACAATAGGTCGTTGGAGATTCAGCTTTGCATTTGGCTATGGCATTATTATAATCTGTTTCAGCTTGTGTATATGCTGCTTGTCTCAATTCTTCACATTCGCTATTCCCATTTCCTTCTTTGCGTGTTTTTAATATCTTTCTTTTCGCTAACTCACGACTTTTGGCAAATTGCCTGAATAATGACAACCGTTCCTCTTCACTCAATCTTAAAAATACCGTACGCTCAAGCAAGCCTTTTTTAGCTTCATCCATTTGTCGAAGTTCTTCTTTCAGATTCGCTTTTTTGATGAAATCTTCCATATACTCATCATCATTCAGACTTTCCATGAGTTTATCATATTCTTCATTATTTAGTTTGGATGTATAAGCACCAAACTTGTCCGCTAATTGTTCACTACATCTTTCAAATTCATAAAATTCGTCTGAATTGGCAACGGAATCTATCAATATATTTCCTGTATTCCAAGTTTGAGAGACCAAGCTGCGTGTTTTGGCAATTGAGTTTACTTCTGTTGCTGTCTCATTTGTATAGTTGTATTCATCGGTGCTACAACTATAAATAAGGAATGTGGTCAATAATATTCCAAACAGTGTAATTACGTATATACTACTCTGTTTTTTGTTCTCGCTTTTCATGTCTTGTTTATAATTTAAATTGGGAAAACAAAGAAAGGGATTTTACAGCAATTAGATGGAATGTTTTGTTCAAAAAATGAAATAATTTGTTCAAATAGCTGTTTGATGACTATAATAACTCATATATCAATGTTACAATTTAGATATAAAATGACTTTTTTAGGGCTCTATATGCCCGATAAATGCTTATATGACAGGGATAGGAGTGTAACGCCCCCTTGAATGGCATTTGTTATGCTCGTATCTTTGTGTAAAAATAATATTATGAAAGCAATGACAAAGCTGATTCCTATTATTTGCCTTTCTGTTATTACGGGCAGCTCTCTTTTTTATTCTTGTTCACAAGAGAAGAAAGAGGAGACTGCTATTGTACTTCCGTTGGATACAGCTTTGTCACAGGCTAGAGAAAATCGTGTTGAACTTGAGAAAGTATTATATCGTTATCAATCCAATCCATCGGATAGCTTGAAATATAGGGCAGCTCGTTTCCTGATAGAGAATATGCCATCTTATACCTATTATAAAGGTAAGCTGCTGGAACAATACCTCACCTTTTTTACTCTCTTGCAAGAAGCACGGAGTAAAAAGGTATATCCACAAGCAATGATAGATTCTATCAGAAGGATGTATGGACCATTCTCTTTAGATTCTTTGCAATATTGCAAAGACGTTTTGACAGTCGATTCTGCTTATTTATGTAATAACATTGACTGGGCATTTAAAGTTTGGCAGGAACAGCCTTGGGGGAAGAATGTCTCTTTTGCCGATTTTTGCGAGTATATTCTTCCTTACCGTATTGGGGATGAAACATTAAGCTATTGGCGTGAGGATATTTATCGAAAGTATAATCCTTTGCTTGATTCGTTGCGTGCTTCCACGGTTCTTGATATAGAAGATCCGCTTGTTGCCGCCCGCTGTTTGTGCGATTCTCTTCGTAAACGTAGCCGCTTTTTTACAACTACGGTTCCGCAAGGACTTCCTCATGTAGGGCCGGAGATTGCCCAAAGCGTTTCGGGCAGTTGTCGTGAACTTTCCGATTATGTCGTTTATGTTTGTCGTGCGTTGGGAATTCCTTGTGCCATAGATTTTATGCCTCTTCATGGAGGTGGAAATGATGGGCACCAGTGGGTGTCGTTCACAGATAAATATGGTACGCTTTATTTTCAGGAGTATCCGGATAAGATAAAAGAAGTCCGTAAGGATAAGATGTGTGGAGCTTCGAAAATAAAGGTTTATCGGAATACGTTCAGTCTTAATCGTATTATGCAGGCAGAAATGCAACGCTTGGATACGGCTGTTGTACCTTTCTTCCGAGATCCGCACATCGTTGACGTAACAGCCGATTACGCAAAGACATACAAAAAGAAACTGGAGATTCCTGCATCTATGCTTTATTCGGGAAAGCCCCGTTCGCGTATAGCTTATCTTTGTGGCAGTAGCCGCATGGATTGGGAGCCTGTGGCATGGGCGGAATTTGATGGTGAACATCTTGCTTTTAACGATGTCCAGATAGAACCCGTCATGCGGATAGCAACTTACGAACGAGGAAGGCTTCGTTTTTGGACTGACCCTTTTGAAATGACTGTTTCCGGTGAATTTCATGTTTTTACTCCGTCAGATAGTGTTCAGGATGTAACGCTGTTTGCTAAATATCCTTTGTGGCAAGATGAGAAGTACCAGAAACGTATGATAGGAGGTGTTTTTGAAGGAAGTAATGATCCGGATTTTCGTCAGAAAGAGGTGCTTTTCCTGATAGAAAAGCAACCCGAACGGTTGCGGACAATGGCGTATTCCCGTTCTTTAACACCTTTTCGGTATGTCCGCTATATAGGACCGGAAAAGGGACATTGTAATGTGGCGGAAATAGAGTTTTATGAAGCAGGTGGACTGTTGCCATTAAGCGGTAGAATTATTGGTACTCCCGGTTGCTATCAACAGGATGGCTCGCACGAATATACGAATGCATTCGACGGTAATACTGAAACGTCTTTTGATTATACGGAACCCTATGGCGGCTGGACTGGGTTAGACCTAGGCACGTCGAAGGTGATAGATAAGATAATTTATACGCCTGCCAACCGGGATAATTATGTTCGTTCGTTGGATGACTATGAGTTGTCTTATTGTACAAAGAGAGGGTGGAGGACGTTAGGACAGCAAACGGCGATGTTGGATTCGCTGGTTTACAGGAGGGTTCCTAAAGGAGCGTTGCTGCTGTTGCAGAATCATACACGAGGGAATCAGGAACGGATTTTTGTGTATGAGGAGGGAAAACAGGTGTGGAAGTAGTAAGTTGCTTTACATATTTATTAATTTTAAAAGTACATTGTTATGAGAGAACGATTGGTTAAGAGAAATGTAAAACATAAAACATTACAGCCGATTTATATGAAGAATTTTATTCAATGGTTTATTGGTATATTCGTATTAATAGTATCTTTCATTGGCTGTCAAGCAACAAATGATGAAACAGGGAAAATTACTATTTCAGCGGAAGAAAGGAAGCTTAATCTACAGGCACCAAATGGAGAATACCTTGCAGGTGGTGATCTTGTTCAGTTGAAAAAAATGTTAGCTCCGTGTATTGGTACGATAGAGAAGGATAGTGTGGTCTACGATTTTGAAATCTTGAGTATTCAATATGATTCTTTGCATTATGGTTTGATTGCAGATATTGAATTTGTAACGAAGAGTGGCTATCACAACCATCTCGTTATGGAGTATGATGGAAAAGAGGAATCGTTGAGTAGTACGGATGATTAAGATGTAGGATATTATGATAGTTCCAAAATAAGATTGGTGTTCACTTTGTTTTATAGAATGATTATGAGAAAAGATTGTATATTAGCATTGTTTTTTACATTCATTTTAGTAGGGTGTGTTTCTGAACAGATAGAAATATTGCAGAATAGAACTTTTGCTGAAGTACAGCAAATTGCAGTGAAAAAGAAACAAAATTTTTGTATAGTATTGTTGGATACAACAGATTTGACATCTAAAATATATATGGAGCGTCTAAACCATGAGTCTTTAGAAGCTGTGTTTAATATAATGGACATGAATTTACACCAAAATGAATGGTATGCTCAATGGTTATATTCAAACTCTACACCTATAACATGTATATTTACTCCTGTAGGTGAGTTGATTGATATCATTCCAGGCGCATCTCGAAAATGTTTCTATTGTATGGAGCAAGTCATTAAGGACAGTAAGATGTGCATGGATTTAAACTATTACAATAGTTTTTCATTAGAAAAAGAAACACTAATACCACTATTAAATGATGTATTTCAATGCAATCGTGAACTCCAACAAGGGAATGATATTTCTGAACAGATTGATGTTTTGTCAAATGTAATCAGTTATCCTTATGTGCTTTATTTGAAAATGGAGAACTTGGCGAAACATGATAAATTTGAGTTGGCTCAATTGGTTGCAACACAGTTATTGGGGCTTGATTTGGAAGATGTTTGGGAACAAGAAATTTATCCGGATCTTTTGATTGCTGCTAAAAAAATGCTTGATTCGGATTATGATGTAAGGTTAGAACCTCAATTAGAGTGTGATAAAGTAATAGAATTAGATAACTGTGAAATAGGGAAGCCTAAATTGTTTGAGATTAAAGTAATGAATTCAGGTGTTACTACTCTTGAAATTCAAGAGATACAACTAAGTTGTTCCTGTGTAACGCTTATTGGTGATGAGCATTATACTATTCTTCCTGGAGAAAGTCAGCGTGTTAAATTTCAATTCACAATAGATAAGAATGAAGAAGTTGAACGGGAGATTTTGCTAAAGTCCAATGGCATTTACTCTGTGCATAGAGTAAAAATAATAGCAAAGCCTTCTTGTTGAAAAAATGTGATGGTGTTTTAGATGTTAAATGTGAACATGATAATATTAAACAATTATTTTTATTAAAATGAAAAGAATAACATTTTTTTTGAACGCGAGTATGGGTATTGTAATGCTTTTACTTGTTAGTTGTTGTACATCTATTGAAGATGATCTTCGTTTAGATGTAGAAAAGGAACTCTCTGTAAGAGAGCGTGGGCTTAATTTGAAGGCTCCAAATGGGACGTATATTGCTGAGAATGTAGCTCTTTTGAAAAAAAAGTTAGCACCAATTGTTGAATATAGCAACTGGGAGAGTAAAGACTTTGAGATTGTAAGTATTCAATATGATTCGTTGGAGGTTGGTATTTGCGCTGAAATTGAATATGTAACAGAAGATGGAAGATCGAGTAATATAATTTTTGAGAGAAAGATGCATAATCTTCATCCTCAAATTAAAACAAGAACAGAAGGAGGAGGAACTGATGAAAGTGAAGATGCAACTTACTCATGTAGAAACTTAAATCGTAAATGTAAAAGCTGTAGAACTGTTCGCGATCGAAAAAATAAACAGACTCGTTGTGCTTGTGATGATGGACTTGTTGAGGGCTGTGCTTTGTATGAATATAGTATTTAAATTTTGGAGAATCATGAAGACGAATTTTTTAGTAATAATGGCTATTTTAGTAATAGCTTTTGGAAGTTGTGAATCTGATGAGTTTATTGAGAAAAAAAGAACGTCAATAAATTTGGTGGCTCCGAATGGGCAGAAAATAGCTACAACTATCGAAGAATTAACTACTTTGGTAGCCGAAACTGTAGAAAAAAAGTATGGTGAAAACAAAGATGTTGAGATTGACAAAGTGGTTTATCACGATGCAGAAATAGGATTTATTGCAGAAATCAAATATGTGACATACGATGGACACTCAAGTAATTTGATAATGAGTAATGCGGCATTAGGTAGTAGTGTTAAGATGAAACGACTTAAAACACGAGGTGAAGGGGGAGGTGTGGATAAAGTGGTAGTGTATTACTGTGAAAATGGGGATAGCAAGAAGTGTCCTGATTGTGAAATTGCAAAAACTTCAAACGGGATAAGTTGTTTTTGTTCGAAAGGTGATAGAAGTGTTTGCGATCTTAAAGAAAAAGAACTGTAAATATGCTTAGAATATTAGGACAATAAACGGCGATGGCAGATTCACTAGTATGTCAAAAATATGCCGATAATAATATTATTGTTGTTGCGGAGGCATACACGTAGAAGGCAGGAGTGGATATTTTGTATGAGAGAGGAAAGCAGGTGCGGAAATGAGGATTTTTTTATGATTGGATGTAATATATTTAACGATTTAATATTTGATAATGAGTATAAAGAGGATTTGTACAGGAGTGGCATTGACATGTGTCTTATTTATGTCAAGTTGTGGCTCTTCTGCTAAGGTAGCAAAAAATCGCGATGAAATGAAGAGTGATTCAAGAATATGGGATTATCTTGACGTCAGTGATAGAGAGCGTGCATTAGTTGATTCTATTGTAGCATTGGATGAATATGCTGTATTTCTTGATTCATACAAAAAGTATCGGACAAAGAAGAATGCTATGCGTGAGGGCGAAGATGTGGAACAAACGAAAGAGTTTGCGGAATATTCGGCAGCGTGTTCTAAAATATTAAGAATCACGGATGAGTTAAAGTTAAGTGTGAATGCATCTGTTGCTGTGTTTGAGAAGATGCGTGAAGTTGCTAATAATAAATAGAATCAATAAAGAATATGATCCGGGAAGATAAAACGCCAACTAAAAAGATGCTGTCGACCAAGAATAACATTTATATAGGACTGTGTATCTTATATCTAGTGTTATTAATGATAAACAGGAAATATCCAATAGGAGATATAACACTGCATATCGTTTATCTTTCAACCTGGTTTTTTCTTTTATTGTGGGAAGTAATAGATGTACTAATAAATAGAAAGAAGAATATTAGCTTCATAGTTATAATTTCGATGGTGCTGGTTATGTACATTGCAAATATGTTGAGGTAAAAAATAATATGTATTATGCGAACCGTTTTATTTCTAGTTAGTATCGTTTTTAATATAGTTGGTACAGCAACTGCTAACGAAGTATTCAACCGTTGTGATACTCTTCCATCTGCGCAAATGGATTTGTTTACTTATGGAAGTCCGTCTATTGTAACAAGTGAGATGAATTTTAGAAATCTGTTTCGAAATTTTCCCATTTATGTAGATAATGCTAATGAAATAAAGCTGCTATATTATCACTATGTGGAAACGATTAAAAACAAGAAGCAAATAAGAAGCTATGTGAAGAGAAATTTTCCGCCATATGTTCCCAATTGGGGAGTAGCTGGAAGTCAAGGAGGAAATTCTGATATTGGTGAATTCTCTACTTGGCGTTTTACAATTGAACAAGATCCTTTTCAAACAATAGATGAAGACATTGTCAGTAAAATGATGCAGGAGGTTAAAATAGGCTATGAAGTATGGGAGGTTGTGTTTAAATTGTGGGATACGACTTACCATTATTATATGTTTGTGAATGCTAAAACGCAGGCAATTGTGAAGTGGGGGAATATTTTTGGAGCCAATATACCACAAAGCCATATTGATTTCATAAACAGGAAATACAAACGAGATACCAAAAAGCATATTGAGGTTGTTCCGATTCTTCATCATCAATGACGGAAAAATATGATAGGATATGAAGTAGCTATTAATGATCAGTCACCTGTGGTTGTCACGTCACCTGACGTGGCAGTCGTCATGGTGCATAGCAATTGCTCTTTCGGTGATAGTATTTATGTAGGAGGATTGGATACCTTATGTAGGAGTCAATAAAACAAGTGAAGCAATAAAATGTGAATAAGGAGAATATGAAAAGAAGTATTTTTTTATTCCTTCTGGGAATAATGTTGTTTGTTTGTCAGACAAAAGCATCTACAATAAACGATGTGTCTGCTATAGAGACAGAAATGATTAATTTTTTCCGTTCTACATTGCAACGTAACTACGGCAGTTCTGACGGAAAAGCAGTAAAGTTGATGATGGATGCTCTTCTGCATTATAAATTCCATTATATTATTGATGTGGACAAGGAGGCTTTGAAAGTTATTAATGGCAAACTTTATCCGGATATGTTTGGTAGCTATTTTGTAGAGACTAATGAGCATCCGATTGATTCACTTCATACGAATTGGAAACGGTACGATCCTTATCATATTATTTGTGGCTATGAATTCAAAAAACAACTGAATGGAGAAACTTATTATCAGAAGGAACTGTCACAGGCTACATCTCCTTTATTTAAGGAAATATGTAATGCGTATGAAGCAACCGGCAGTTTACCTTTTACTGTCGTTTTGGGAAAGTTCCGAGCCAACAACCATCAATGTTTGGATGCTTTTGAAACGGATAGGGATGTTCAGATGCTTTTCACTTTTTTCTTTTGGCGTTATTTATGTTATTGCGTGAATATTGATTTTATGACAGGGAAGGATAAAACGGAATTGTATATAGAAGCTGTACCTTGATGAATGGAGAAACAATGAAATCTTGAGTAAGTAACTAAAAACCAATATAGCTTATGATCTGGGAAGATAAGACGTCAATTAAAAAGATGTTGTCGACCAAGAATAACATTTATATAGGACTATGTATCTTATATATATTGTTATCAATGATAAACAGGAAATATCCGATAGGAGATGTAACGCTGCATATCGTTTATCTTTCAACTTGGTTTTTTCTTTTATTATGGGAAATTGTAGATGTACTTATAAATAAAAAGAAAGATTTTGGGTGCATAATTATAATTTCGATGGTGCTGGTTACGTCCATTGCAAATATGTTGAGGTAGATAGAAACAAGATGATAAAAGATATAAATTTAATATATGCGAAAATGAAATATACACGGACATTATTAATTATTGTATTTGCTTCTGTTGCCCAGCTATTTTACGGGCAAGAAAGATACACAATCAGCGGTGAGTTTCCAGATCGTTCTTTGGATGGTGAGTATGTGTTTCTATATGAACACTCAGCTCTTGTTGAAGAACCTGAACGTATGAAGCAAGCATTTAAAGATACCATATTGGTGGTTGGTAATACATTCCATTACGAAGGAACGCTCAACCGGAAACCTTTTTTGGTTTCTCTCTCTTGCAGTAAAGGTAGACAGTTTCGTTATAATACCTCTTTCGTTATAGAACCGGGGGATATTCAACTTCGTATTGTTGATTGGGGAAGTGAGGGGAATGTTTCCGGTGCTCCTATTAATAATGATTATAATGCGTACATTATCGAATGTAAAAAGCAAGTAGACAAGATGCTCTATTTGATGAGAACCAGGCGGGAAGAGGAAGCGATGAAAAGTGATGCACGTCTAAATGCGTCGTTTCGAGATGCGTATATACGTTCCACAGAAGGTCATTTGCTTTTTGGAGAAAAATATGCCCAATATCCCGATGTTATCCGATCTTGGTTGGCTATGTATATAGACCCTATTAATCAAACTGCGGGAGATGAGGCTATTTTATCGCGATTCTTGCATGTTGTCGATTTAATGCCTGAGGTAGAACGCGATATTCTTTTAGCTTGGCGGGAGTATAGAACCGAGTTGCAAGAACATATGGCAAAGGCCAGGGCCTTGAAAGACAGTCTGGATGCTAAAAGGCCTCGCTTTATTGAAGTTGTTCCTAATCATTCATCATCAACAACGGAAAAATTATGATAGGATATGAAATAGCTATTAATGATCAGTCACCTGTGGTTGTCACGTCACCTGACGTGGCATCTGTCATGGTGCATAGCAATTGCTCTTTCGGTGATAGTATGTATGTAGGAGGCTTGGATACTTCGAGAAGAATCGTTTGGGTAGATGAAAAACTGAAAGTGGGAGATAGAGTCCGGATAAAGGTTGTTGAAGTGTCAGCGGTATCTCCTGTTGTGAAGATGACCTATGATCGGGAAGAATTGAAGGTAAAATACGAACAGCTTAAAGCCGAGCTTGAGTCAAAGGGACTTATATAGAATATTGATATGAAAGGACTTTTAGTAAAAAGCAAAGATAAAATTAGCAAGGCTGGCATTCCTCAAAATGGAATTGGTCTTGTTGGTAATATTACTTGGCATAGTGGTGCGTCTTGGAGCGTTGGTGGATTGCGGGTGTCTGATGAGATGCATTTGGTATGGGACGGAGGAATGTTGGAAGTCGGGGACGTGATAGAAGTGGAAGTAGCAGAATTTGATGAGGCTTCGGCGACTGTTTGGGAAGAAAAGCATTGCTGTCCGACACGAACGGCATCGAACGACACAGATAATCCGAAGGAATTGGAGCATAAACTGGATCTCTACTACCGGTTGAAAAAGGTATTGGAGGATGAGAACTTGATTTAATACTAGGATAAAAATGATAAGACTCTTTCATATTCTGTTTGCCGCAGCATGTATAGGCAGTATGTTTGTATATTCCTACCAATTTACAGACGCATATATTGTGCCTAAATGGTGCTGCGTTTTGTTTGTGCTGTTATGGATGCTGGTGTATGCTGCATTTCTGGCATTGCAACGTAAATCCATTGTGGCGGATATGGCGATATGGGGGAGTATTATTGTTTTCAGTTGTTGGTTGCAGGCTGTTTATGGAATATTGCAATACGTAGGTTTATTATCTTCTCATGCAACCTTCCGTGTGACCGGTAGTTTTGATAATCCGGCAGGATTTGCAGCTTGTCTTTGTGCCGGATTGCCTTTTGTCGTTTTTTTGATCATACATAGAAATAAGTGTATTAGATATGCCGGATGGATTGCAGGGGGAGTGATGGTATTGGCGATATTTTTATCTCATTCGCGATCCGGTATGGTAAGTGTCATTGTGGTATGTGTCATGTATTTGTGTGGAAGATTCGTTCATGGGAGATTGTGGAGATATTCATTATCGGTATCTATGATAGGATTGTTAATAATCGGCTCCTATTGGTTGAAAAAAGATTCGGCAGATGGTCGGTTGTTGATTTGGCGGTGTGGTTTGGAAATGGTGAAAGATGCTCCTTCGACGGGACATGGCGTCGGAAGTTTCGAGGCTAAATATATGGACTATCAGGCGGATTATTTCAAAGAATATGGTTCGCAAAGTCGTTATGCTATGTTAGCGGATAATGTAAAGCAGCCTTTTAATGAATATTTGGGAGTTCTGATTAATTTCGGTATTGTCGGATTGGCTTTGCTTTTGGGTATTGTGGGGGCGCTTGTGTATTGTTATAGGCAAAATCCTACACAGGAAAAGAAAATAGCTCTTTATATTTTGCTATCAATAGGCATATTCTCTTTCTTTTCCTATCCGTTTACGTATCCTTTTACGTGGATGGTGACATTTCTTGCCGTTCTCATGTTGACTGCTGATTATTTGAAGCGGATAAAGATAGGTACATGGGGCAGGAATATAATGTGTTCCGCAACGGTGGTGTCTTGCTTTTGGGGACAGGTTAGGCTGGGCGCACGTATACAGTCGGAACGCAGTTGGCAGGAGGCTTCGGAGTTAGCTTTTTGTCATTCGTATGATGAGGCGCTTCCGTACTATGTGAGTCTGAAACACCGATTCGAAGATAATCCTTATTTCTTGTATAATTATGCTGCTGTTTTCACGGAAGCCAAAGAATACGAGAAGGCTTTGAAGGTAGCGTTGGAGTGTCGCAAGTATTGGGCAGATTATGATCTTGAATTATTATTGGGTGATATTTATAGAGAAAAAAAGGATTATAAACAGGCTGAAGAATACTATATGAGTGCTTCGTATATGTGCCCTAGTCGTTTTTTGCCTCTTTATCAATTGTATGAACTGTATAAATGCATAGGTAACACAGAGAAGGCTTCGGAATTGGCAAAGATACTTTTGGAAAAGCCTGCAAAAGTAAATTCAGCGTTGATAAGGAGAATACGATATATGGTGAAAAAAGATGGTTCTAATTAATAGTGTACGAAGATGAAAAAGAATTATAAAGTCATTTTTCTTTTCTGCTTATTACTAAGCGGAATGCTCTCTGATGCTTCTGCAAAGAGAAAAAACTCCTTCGTAAGAAAGGATGAAATATTTTCTTATTATTCGAAGTTTGTTTCCGAGGTTTGGGACATCTTGTGGAAGAAACCGAAAGGCTTTACGGATTTGATGAAGAGCGAGACGTGGGCGTTCGGCAAGAAAGACCCTTATTCTTTTTTTTATCGGCTGACCGTTGAGTCGGTCGATAAGGATTGTCTCATCATGTATCCCGAACTGAAGATGGTGACGTCTTTTCCTGATATTGCATGGACAGAAAAATGTGGAAAACCGGAATTTCTGAGAAATTATGTTATGATGGAGGTTGGTGATTCTTTGATTGAAGAACGACTGACGGTGTTTTCCGGAACTGAGGCTCCGATGAATGCGGATACGGTGTTCGTGTTCCGCACTGCATTGAAGAACGTTTATAAAGGATATTCGTATTGTACAAGCATCTATGCCTACAAGGAAGGTCGACCGCCTATGATATTCCGTTGCTTCTTTACAGAAAAAGGAAAGGCAAAGGAAAAGCTGTATCTTTCAAAGTTCTGCAAGTCGGTGAACTACGGAAACAACAAGGAATGGAAAATGGATGCTGATAAAATGCGTGAGGCTTCTTCCCGGATATTCTATTCGTTTACGAACGCAGAACGGAAGGGGCTTTTTAGTGAGTATCAGGTGGAGTGTGAGCGAGACTTTCATATAAAATTGAGTATGCCGGCAGGATTTGAGACCGTTGATAAAATGGTTTCATTCAAAGTGAATGAAGGAAGAAGCATAGGCTCGTTTTATCGTGTGGCGTTGGAATCAAGAGATAAGGATTGCCTGATGCTATATCCGCTTTTTATTGAAAAGCAATCTCATGGCATTGCTAAAAATATGACTTATGGTGAAGTAAAGGCTGCATTGAATTTAGCACCGGAAGAGAATGAATGTATGAGAATGAATTTGGTGAATGGCAAGTTTACGCTTGGTAAGAGTAAAGTACCCGACCGTTCAAAGGAAACGGTACAGTTTGACACTGCCCGCTATATGAGAGTGATCGCAGAGGAGAATATGGAGAATTATTGCAATGCCGATACGGTATATGTGTATGAAGTTCCGTTATTGAAACCTTATAAAGGAGTTTATACAAAGTGTATCGGAATAAATATGGTGAAAGAGGGGCATCCGTGTGGAATAGCAAAAATCCTTCTGACGGAAGGAGACAATGCGAAAGATAAATACATGAAACAGTTTTTCGAAAGTATACGTTACAGTGATAGTATACTGGGAGAAAATAGTGGAAAAGCCTGCAAAAGTAAATTCAATGTTAATCAAACGGATAAAATATCAACTCAAAAAGGAGTGTGAACTTTTAATATTATGAATATAATATGTAATTATGCGACATTCATAATGTTTTTCCTTAATGTATACCTTTATATTTGGAATCCTTTGGAGAAACATTATGATTTAATTAAAATAGTGTTTGGTTGGGTAATTGCTTTGTTTGTATTTAATTATTTGTTTCGGCATAGCAAAATAGAAAGGATAGGATATGTTATATCTATAACGCTTCTTGCCTTAGCTTATTTTGTGATTCCAATATAGGCTCTGTTTGTTTATAATAGTTCTCCTTATGGCTCGTTTAAAGTGCTTTATTAACTATTTTTTCTATCTCTCTGTATCCATAGCAGTCGTTATTAACTGCAAAACTGTAAATTGAAAGTTAGTTAGGACTAAGTGCCTGACAATATATTATTTGTAACAAAAAACAATTATGAGAAAGTATATCCTTTATTCGTTAGCTATCCTGTTGGCAGCCTGTTCGAAAAGTGTTCCTTATTCTGACGAAACCATTAAAAATGACCTGCGTGTACCTGCTTATCCGCTGCTGATGCTCCACCCGCATCTGCGTTTATGGTCGACAACAGATCAGCTGACAGAGAAGAATATGATTTTTACTAATGGGAAGAATCTTCCTTTTGTCGGTTTCCTGCGGGTGGACGGAACGATGTATCGCTTTATGGGTAGACGTGAACTACCTATGCAAGCCATTGCAACAATGGCATACGATTATGAAAGCTGGGAAGGAAAGTACACCTCTCTTAGACCGGATGAAGGCTGGGAGCAACCGGATTTTAATGATCAATATTGGCAGGTAAATGAAGGTGCATTCGGTACACGCGACAGACGTGAAACGAGAACGCAGTGGCTTTCAACTGATATATGGGTGCGGAGGGAAATCGTGGATATTGATCCATATTTGCTTGAGAACAAGAAGATTTATTTGCGTTATTCGTATGATGATATAGTTCAATTATATATTAACGGAAAACTAGTCGTAAGTGCGGACCGCGCAGCGGCAAATTTAAAAGTCGAGTTGCCGGATTCTATCTTGAATACAATGAAGGAAGGGAAAGCCCTTATTGCAGCTCATTGTGAGAATAAAAAAGGTAGTGCATTGATTGATTTCGGCTTATTTGCAGAGGAGCCGGGAATATTGGTAGAAGGCATAGCTCCTGTTTCTAACGAGAAGGAATGGATTGGGAAATATACAACAGAACAACCGGAAGAGGGTTGGGAAATGGCTGCTTTCAATGATAGCACATGGGCACAAGGAAACGCTGCTTTTGGCACGGAAGGCGGGTCGAGTGTTGGTACTCCTTGGAATACTAATAGGCTATGGATTAGGAGGGAAGTCTCATTCGAGCCTTCCTTAGTGAAAAATAGACAACTTTTTGTGCGTTATTCGTATAATGACGGTATGCAACTGCTTATTAATGGAAAGGAGCTTGTTCGTACGGGAACGAAGGCACGCAACGACGTGAAAGTGCAGATTCCGGATTCTATCTTAGAAACAATGGAAGATGGAAAAGCCTTGTTTGCGGCCCGTTGCGTGAATTGGGGAGGTACTTCCTTTGCAGATTTTGGGCTGTATGGTGAGCTGAAAGAAGCCTGGCAAAAATCAGTGGATGTGCAGGCTACCCAAACACATTATATTTTTGATTGTGGAGATGTGGAATTGAAACTGACATTTACGGCTCCTTATTTATTGGATGATTTGGAACTGTTAAGTCGTCCGGTTAATTATATTTCTTATCAGGCTAAGGCCTTGGATGGTAAGGAGCATGATGTTGCTATTTATTTTGAAATGGATCCTCATAAAGCCTTTCGTGCCGGACAGTCTACGGAGATGTATGAAAAAGACGGTTGGGTAATGATGAAGACTGGTCGGGAGAATCAGAAGTTATGGGTAGATAAGCTGAAGGATGCTCCGGCCTGGGGATATTTCTATTTAGGAGCGAAAGAGAATGTTACTTATGCACAAGGGGATGCAGCAGAGATGCGGGCGCATTTTATGAAAGAAGGTGATTTGAAAGGAATGCGTCGGTCGAATGAAAAACGTTATGCGGCAATAGCACAGAAGCTGGAAATGAATAGTGAGTTTCCCCAACATCTGATTGCGGCTTTCGATGGATTGTATACAATGGCTTATTTCGGTGAGGACCTACGACCTTATTGGAATAAGGACGGAGATAAAACGATAGAAGGGTTATATGAAGACGCGGAAAAAGTATATAAAGAAACAATGGCAAGGTGCTATGCTTTTGACAGGCAATTGATGGAAAATGCTTGCCGTGTCGGTGGTAAAGAGTACGCAGAACTGTGTGCTTCGGCATATCGTCAGGCCGTTTCGTCTTTCCAGATGTCTAAGAATTCGAGTGATGAGTTGCTCTATTTTACCACGTTGGTGGGTTCGCTGGATATTTATTATGCTGTTTCACCGCTATTTCTTTGTTACAATCCCAATCTGCTGAAAGCAATGTTGAATCCTTTCTTCTATTATAGTGAGAGTGGTAAATGGAATAAGCCTTTCCCTGCTCATGATTTGGGCGGTTATCCGTTTGTAAACGGACAAGCGAAAGGGGGAGATTTGCCGGTTGAACATGCCGGAAATATGCTGATTATGGTGGCTGCTATGGCTAAAGCGGAAAAAGATGCATCTTACGCAAAGGCTCATTGGGAGACTCTCTCCAAATGGGCGGGTTATTTGATGGAGAACGGGGTTGATACCGGTAAACAGGTTGATACTGATAGCTTTGCCGGCCGTTATTCTCATAATGCTAATTTGTCTGCCAAAGGAATTTTAGGTATTGCATCGTATGCTCTTCTGGCAAAAATGCTAGGTAAACAGGAAGATGCTGAAAAATATTTGGCAGCAGCAAAAAGAATGGCCGAGGAATGGGAGAAGCAGGCTTCTGACGGGGACCATTATCGTTTGGCTTTTGACCAGACGGATAGCTGGGGGCAAAAATATAACTTGATTTGGGATAAACTCCTTGACCTTCATGTTTTCCCGGATAGAGTAGTAGAATTGGAAACTGCTTTTTATAGGACTAAATTGAATACTTACGGTTGTCCGTTGCATAGTAAAACTGATTATGCGAAAGCTGATTGGACTGTATGGACGGCTGCATTGCAAAATGACCGACTCATGTTTCGTGAGTTTATTCTTCCGCTTTACAATTATATGAATGAAAACAAATGGCGTGTACCAATGGCGGACACTTATAATGTTGTGAATCAGAAAACAAGAGTCACATCGTGGGGAAGACCAGTAACGGGTGCCTATTTCATAAAATTATTAGAGGCGGTTTTGGATGAAAAAGGTAATAATATCGTTTCAAAAGATGAAATGAATTGTTCAAAGTAGCCCTGATAAAATAGGTGCTTGAATGTTATAATTATAGATGAATAGGGGATATTTCGTTTGTCTGTATCTTACAGAGAGCGCGAATGGTAACCTTATGGATTGTAATATACTATTGAATGATGTTGATTTAATGTATATCTTTGTATAGTAATACAAGATGAAACATGGAATTAATATAAATCCCATAAATAAAATCAGATAATTATGAAAAACATTTTCCTTCCTAAAGTAACGATGTGTATAATTGCACTGTTTACTTTAATTTTACCAGCTTCTGCACAAAATACAAATGCGACAGATGAGTACAAAGAAACGTTGAAGAAAATCATGGATTTTTCTGGTACTTCGACTACTACGGATGACTTTCTCCAGAGATTATCATCTATAATGAAATTGAATGCGCCGAAAAAGGATGAGGCTTATTGGAATGAGTTCTCTAAAAACTGGAAAGAGAAAGTAGAAAATAAGGTGTTTGAAATGTATATGCCTGTTTATGAGAAGCATTTAACATTGGAAGAATTAAAAGCTGTTGCTGCATTTTATGAATCTCCCGTAGGTAAAAAATATAAAGAGGCTTCATTGATTGTTATGCGTGAGACAACGCCGTTGTTAGTGCAGCAACTCCATACCGAGATGTCCAAAGAGGTAATGCCGGAGAAAAGTGAACGAGTAAAAAGAGGTGAACAGCGGTTGAAAGAATATGAGCAAAAGCAGAAGCGTGATAAAGAATTATATGCACAAGCCTATATGCTTCCAAGCGATAGTCTAGTTATAGTTCCTGAAGAGGTGTATGAGAAAGCGTATGAGAATGGGAGGTCTACAACTCCTTCTTTATATTCGATTGAAAGGAGAAAGAATGATACTAAAGTGACATTCATACAACCTATTTATTGGGATTGGCAATGGTTGTATTATAGTCCGGGATTTAAGATTATCGATAAGAAAAGTGGCGATGAGTATAATGTGCGGGGATATGATGGTGGAGCTCCGATAGGGAGACTGTTGGCTGTCAAAGGATTTAATCATAAATATATTTATATCAGTCTTTTATTCCCGAAACTGAAGAAAAGTGTGAAAGAAATAGATATTCTTGAGTTGCCACACAAAAAAGATAAAGAACAGTTGCCTTCTAATGATGATGGAAAGTCTAAATCATATTTTAATGTAAAGGTGAAAGATTATCAGGTCGTTTCCGATAAGAAAAATAAGAAGATCTATTATTAGTTCAAATGATTATTAGAATTTGAAATGACAATAGCAGGTATTGAACATGAGTGTGAACTTTTTTTTTGATATAAACTTATTCCGTATGAGAAATCGAATTATGATTTTATGCACGTTTTGTGCTATTGCTATATTTTCTTCTGCCCAAGAGAAATTCTCTATCCGAGGTATTGCTGATGAGGAATTGAATAATCAATTGTTGTATTTATGCCTGATGGGAGATGGAGAGCAAGCTAAAGAAGTCGTTTTGGACAGTACAACAGTGGAAAAAGGTAAGTTCTCTTTTTCTGGTGTACATCAGATGCCGGATATTGCAATCATCAAGGATATGGATGGAGAAACCTATCCGTTGATTTTCGAAAAAGGAGAAATATCAGTAAATATTGCTGCGAATAAGAGAGGGGGAACGCCTTTAAATGATTCATTGAATATAGCTTTAAATCGTATGCAGCTAATAATGGATAATATGTTGAAAACATCAGATAGTATTTATAAGTTAATGACTGGAATGAAATCTGAAGAATTTGCTGATAAGATGGTGAATGATACTGCATTTAGAGCAAGATATGATAAAATAGAGAAGAATTTTCTTGCACAAATGGATTCAGTATCACATTGTATAAAGGATTATAAGAATAGTATAGTGGGTGTATATCTTTTCTCCGTTGGAGGTATGATGATGCCTTTTGATGATATGAA
>CDYE01006017.1_pt1 | contig 17296 bp, 12 predicted proteins | sample 557661 | NCBI WGS metagenome assembly CDYE01 (sample SAMEA3182080, study PRJEB8094) | gut metagenome | biome: human; feature: gut; material: Stool; isolation source: human stools | place: Canada | collected 2012-11-08
ATGTTATACTGCTAATGGTTCAATAACAGCTAGTGTTAGTGTGGACGGATATTGTGCAAAAATCTATGGTATCAAATGATTATTTTTAATAAGACATACTCTGCATGGACAATTTAAATTATTAGTATCAGCAGTATACATATAAACACCATCAATCTTCAGATATGTGTTGATATTAGAATTTTGATACTTATATGAGTCTCCTTGTTTAATCGCTGCAATTAAAGTACTATTGTTCCAAGTATACCCAGATGGAAAACTACAGACCTTGACAGTTTGATTTGTTGTCGCTGGAGAGGTCGCATCTATAACAGTTATTAATCCAGCTAAATTGCTATTTAAAAAAATAATAAGAAAGGGGGAAAGCCTCATGAATAGAAATGTATTAGTTTTAAAAGATGCCACAGAAATAACCATTGTCAATGATGACGGCATTCATAACATACAGATTATTGTTGACAATCTGTCAGAACTTGGAACATTATGGGACAAGCTCACACCCGATAATCTGTCAACAGTGGCAATCAAAGATTTCGATGGGGTTGTGGTAGGAAACTACAACAATATGGTCCTGTGCAGTCCGGCTTTCCGGTCGGTAGATAAAACCGAAGATGGAAAAATCAGTGCAACATTTGGAATCCGTGGTAAAACGGAATTGGAACTGTTAAAGGAGCAGGTAGCAGCCATGAGTGAAACTTTAAGCGTACATGATGATGCGATTGGAGATATGGGAGCCGTCATAAGTGCCGTAGCGGAGGCTACAGAAGGAGGGAAAGCATAATGGGACGTTACTATGGTCTGAAAATCAGGAATAATGAAATGACACTGGAGAAAGTTCCCAGGCTTTGGAAAACAATGACTGAAAAATGGCTGGAACAGAATCCGGCGGATTGATGGAGGAATCTTGTGCCAACGGAAGTCATAGTTGCATTAATTGGACTGCTGGGAAGTGCGACGGGCACGTTTACCGGAATCATGGTGTCAGCCAAATTAACGGCATATCGCTTAAGCGAACTGGAAAAAAAGGTAGAAAAGCATAACACAGTCATTGAACGGACTTACAAACTCGAAGAAGCGCAGGCTGTTATGCAGGAACAAATCAAGGTGGCCAATCATAGAATTGGAGACTTAGAAAAAGAAAGAGAGGAATGATGATGAAGAGCATAGACTGGACAAGAAAACTGACAAGCCGGAAATTTTGGGCGGCCGTAGTTGGTTTTGTAAGTCCGATTATGGTGGCAGCAGGGGCGGGAGACAATGAAATCACCCAGGTGACCGCTATCATCATGGGGGGAGCCACACTGATAGCATACATAATAGGAGAAGGGTTGACGGATGCGGCAGCCGCAGGAAAGGAACCGGAGACAGAGGAGCGGGTGGCGACCAAATAGCCGGAGGTGGTCCGAAATCTAATATGTAACAAGTCAACAGGAGGGGAGGCAGAGGGCTTCCCCTTTTATGCATAAGGAGGAAATTATGATTGATAATGCATACGCAAGAGGGCAGAAACTGTTATGTGGCGATTATAGCCAGTACACACCTACTGGAAAGTCTTATTTCACCAAAAAAGGCAGATGGTTTTCTGTACCTAGAAGGGGAGATATCGTCTATTTCTATTATACATCTCTGGGCCGTGTTGGGCATGTGGGTGCTGCCGCGGTAGTCGAAACCGATTACCAGAACCGGACATTTGAGTTTGTCACGTTTGAGGGAAACACATCATCGGGAAACGCAGGGGACCGTAATGGAGGATGCGTCGCCCGGCATACCTATAAAGCATCCTTTGATGCAGTGGGAGGAACACAAAAAATCAATGGATTCGGGCGCCCTATGTATAGTATGGATACCTGTACGGTGGATGAATTTATCAACGTACTGGAGGGAGAACTGGGATACATCGAAAAGGAAAGCAATAAAAACCTGGATAGTAAGACTGGAAATCCAGGAGATAAAAACTATACAAAGTACGGAAAGTGGTATGGTTATACGCCTGCGTACTGGTGTCAGCAGTTTATATCATGGTGCGCATACGAAGCCTGCCGCCAGCACATGAAGAAAACACAGACCGGGTGGGAGAAACAGCCAGACGGAAGCTGGAAATACTTGCGGTATGGCGCATACATCAAGGATGAATGGGAGCTTATCAACACCGTGGCTGGGGCTCAATGGTTTGTATTTGATGGTGCCGGGACAATGATAACGGGATGGTTCGGGTCAGATGAACAGGGCTGGTACTACATGAATCCGGATGACGGGGCCATGCTGGCGGCCCAATGGTTTGAAGTCAAGGGAAAACATTATTATGCAACAAAGACAGGGGAAATAGCAAAGAATGTGTATGTGAAATCAACGGCTCCAGGAGTGTATTGCTGGGTAAACGATTCAGGAGAATGGGTAAAAGAGTGGGATACCACCATGCCGGACCTGCAAACATATGGCCTGGCAGAATAGGGGGAAGAAATGACAGTAGGGGAATTAATAGAAACAATCATCCGACTGAGAGGACGCCAATACGGTGAGGATATCATGATGGGATGGCTCAATGAGATAGAGGGCCAGGTGATTGAAGAGATAGTGAACCGGGCAGAGGGCTACAATGTGACATTTAAACCGTTGTCTTATGACCTGGACGCGGAAAAGGAGCTGACCATACCAACGCGCTTCCAAGACGTGTATATCCATTACATGCTTTCCAAAATTGACTATCACAACCAGGAAACAGAACGGTATAACAATGATGTGGTTATGTACAACAGCGCATATGATGCGTATGCGGCATGGTTCCGGCGTGAGAACCGACCAAAGCGTGGCGCGTCATTTTCAGGATTTTAGGAGGTTGCCATGGGAAGATTGCCATTCCTGACTATGGCCCCAAAAGAAAACAGCCGTCAGATAGGTAACTTTCTGGGACTGAATACGGGGACGGTCATAAGCGAAAACGAATTTGCCGACATGCAGAACATGTCCTCCGATGATTTTCCGGCCATATCTACACGGAAGCCCAGGGGAAAAATCATCAAGAACCTGACAACGCCTCACGGCCTGTTTTATAAAAACGGCTTGGCGTATGTGGACGGTACAGAGTTGTATTACAAGGATAAAAAGATTGCAGATGTGACAAGCACGGATAAACAGATAGTGGGCTTGGGCGCGTTCCTGGTTATTTTTCCGGATAAGATAATGTATAACACCTCGACCGAGGAACTGACCAACCTGGAGACAAAATGGTCTCAAACCTCGTCAGCTACATTTACTCAGACAACAACTGGGTCAACCATGGTCAAAATCAGTTGCACAGGTATAGGGAAATCATTCCATCAATTTGATGGAGTAGAGATAACGGGATGCACAAATGATGCATTCAATAAAACCACGGTCATACAGGAAAAGGCGGACGATTACCTCGTAATTATTGGTAACCTATCCGAATCATTCAGCCAACCATCCGGCCTCACCATCAGCCGGAAGGTTCCCGATATGGATTATATCTGTGAGAATGGAAACCGGATCTGGGGCTGTTCAAGTAAAAACCATGAAATATACGCAAGTAAGTTGGGAGATCCGGCAAACTGGAATGCGTTCGAAGGGATAAGCACGGATTCCTACGCGGCGACCGTGGGCAGTGATGGAGATTTCACCGGCTGTCTGTCCCATCTTGGATACGTGCTGTTTTTTAAGGAGGACGCTATACACACCATCATGGGTGATAAGCCAAGTAATTTTCAGATTACAACTGTCAGCCCGGCCAGAGGCATTGCAAAAGGCTGTGAAAGCACGGCTTGTGTGGTGGATGAGACATTAATATACGCGGCCCGTAACTGCATATGTAGCTATGACGGTGCCAATCCATCCAGCATATCAGATGCCATAGGGGACTACAGAGTATCCCAGGGCGTGGCCGGGCAGCATGATGGAAAGTATTACGCCTCCTTGGAACGGAATGGAAAATGGGCCATGTATGTGTTTGACCTGGAAAAAAACTTGTGGCACAAGGAGGACGGCTTGCATGTACGGTTTATGTCGTATGGAGAAGGTGAACTGTACTATATCGACATAGACGGAAATCTTTCAACCGTGGCCGGAAACCGGGAAGAGAAAATAACGTGGTACCTCGAAAGTGGGGACATGCTGGATGGAAGCGTAGAATTCAAGTATTTAAAACGAATCATGTTCAACATGAAATTGGAACCAGGGACAGAGGTGGATATCCTGCTGCAATATGATGAACAGAAGGATTGGGGGAAAGTATACACCTATACGGCTGCTTCATATCGTACCTATGTCCTCAACGTGATTCCACACCGGTGCCAGAAATACCGGTATCGCCTGGAGGGCAGAGGGGCGGCTACGTTGATTGCTATAGGTAAATATGTAGGTTATGGGAGTGAGAGGCATGGCAGTTTTTAAACCGTTGGTGCTGGACCAGGATGAAACAGATATGAGCCAGGTTATGAGTAAACTGTATCGCTTCAGTCGGGATTTAAAATATACGTTGTCGAATCTGACCCTGGAGGACAATATGGATAATTCAGTTCTGAAGGTCCTGGATAGTCGAAAGAATAAAACTAGAGAAATAAGCTTCAGCAAAGACGCCTTGACCATTGATTTGATGGACTATGAAACTGGGATGCATACAAGCCTGGAACAAACCCGTGAAAAGATATCGCTCCTGGTAGATTCCGGGGACGTGGTAAATACCATGCTGTCACGGATGGAGCTGTACGGGGAGCATATCACTCTTAAGACAGGACAGGTCATCATACAAGCTCAAAATATGACCCTGGACAAAGCGGGAAATGCGTATTTTTCGGGGGATATCATAGGTGGATCAATCAACATAGGTGGAAAATTTATCGTGTATCCAGATGGAAGCTGCTATGTAGACGGGACATTCACAACGGAAACATTAAACCCTCCAAATGGAATATATGCTTATGAATTGGACGTATACAATGATGATGACCGAATAAATACGGTCACGGGAAACATAGCGTGCGCCGATGCCTATATATCGGAAACCCTTACATGCAGAAGAGTACACCAGACATCAGACAGACGGTGTAAGAAATGGATTGAACCTATATCTGACCAGGAAGCGACAGAAGCATTAAAGGCAATCGTGCCAACGCGATACACGTTTATTGATAGCGGCCGGGCTGGTATTGGCTGTATTGCCCAGAATCTATATCGTAAAACAGAGGCAGGACGCCTTCCAATGGTTGTACGACATGGAAAACACCTGGAACTCCCATACAGCAGCTATGGAGCCATCTATACCCGAGCAATTCAGAAAAACCAAGAGAGGATAGGAGCAATAAAGCGGGAAATCAAGGAAAGAAAGGAGCGGATCCATGTCAAGCTTTAACGTGCCGGCAGTGGGCGGTCAAAATCCTGATATTAAGAAGGTATATAGCTATGTTCAGTTGCTGAACCGCCAATTGAAATATACCCTGGGAAACCTTACGCCAGAGGACAACTTCACGCAGGAAACGCTTTTAAAGTATCAGGAGACGGATACAACCATTGCACAGCTTGAGGTTACTATGGATGGATTTCTGACCCAATTCAAGGACCTGAAAAATGACTTGGAAACCGGAATCCGAGTGCTGAATGGTGAGATTTCTATGAAGGTAAGCGCAGGAGAACTGTGTTCAGAGATATCTGCCACTACGGACACTATCACATTCAAGAGCGGTTATCTTATCATAGACAGTAACAATTTTAAGTTATACAAGGATGGAACCGCTCAGTTTTCCGGGACCATTAATGGCGGTTCCATCAACATCAATAACAATTTCATTGTAAGCGAAAGTGGCGCCGTTACTACCAAGGCAATTACCTATTCCGGGCAGATAAGCGTTAATGGGCTGTTGTACTCCAACTATATGCGCATTGCGGGAAATGCCAATGTGGAAGGTTCCCTTACATGCCGATATCTAAATGCGACCTATGATGTATCCTGCGAGGTTCTGACAGAACGGTCGGACCGGCGCTTAAAAGAAAATATAGAGGAGATACCCGACCAGACAGCTCTTGCGCTTGTCCTGGGATTCAGACCAGTCACATTTACCTATAAGGATTCGGGAAAGAGAGGAATGGGACAGATTGCCCAGGATTTAGACGAACTCCAGAAAAGACTGGGTACAGACCTGCCCTTGGTGGACCACGGAGGGGAATATCTATCAATTCCATACAGCACAAATAGTGTTTTGTATGCCGGGGCCATCCGGGCCCAACAGAGAGAATTGGATGAACTGGAAAAGGAAATAAACCGAATGAAGGAGGAAAATATATGGTAAAGATTGCATTTGAAGAAGAAAAAATCAATATGGCTCTGATGCTGTTAAATCAACTGCGGGTGGAAGGCATACAGCAGGCGAACTTTCTTTTATCCATAAACAATATATTGACCAACGGAGAAAAAGTAGAAGAGGAAGAAAAAGTAGAAAAGGAAGGAGGAAAATAATATGGCAGTAGCAAGCATTGTCGATTATTTGAAAAGCAAAGGACAGGATAGCTCCTATAACAATCGAAAAAATCTCGCAAGCCAGTATGGAATTACCAACTATGCCGGAACAGCCGCCCAGAACACAAACCTGTTGAGGGCATTGCAAAGCGGAAGTAAAGGAAGTGCAGCCAGTCCACAGGCAACCAATCAGGCAACAACAGGAAGCAATGTAACCATAACGCCAGTAAACAATGCAAGTGCCGAAAACAAAAACAGCCAGTACTTGACTGGATACCAGTACCAGAAGTATACGCCATCGGACAGAGTAAACAGCTATGCAGATAAGCTGGCCGACCTGGAGGACGATAAACCGGGGGCCTATGTGAGCAAGTACGACAGTCAGATAGACAGCATTGTAAACAGCATACTGAACCGGCAGCAATTCGACCCCAACAGCGTGTATGATACGGATTTATATAAAAATTACAGGGAACAGTATATGCAGCAGGGAAACAAGGCTATGCGTGACACGATCGGTAACATATCCGGAATGACAGGCGGATATGGATCGACCTATGCCACAGCAGCCGGCCAGCAGGCATATGATAACTACATGAGCCAGCTGGGAGACAAGACCATGGATATCTATGATAGGGTGTATCAGCAATACCTTAACGAAGGTCAGGAACTGTATAACCAGCTTGGAATGGTCAATAACCAGGACAGCATTGACTATAGCAGGTATAGGGATACGGTCAACGATTACTACAACGACCTTAATTATTATGCCGGCCGGTATGATAGTACATATGCGCAGGACTTTGGAGAGTATCAGTACAACCAGGATGCCCAGCGCTGGGCAGAGGAATACGCATACAAGAAAACACAGGATGCATTGGCGCAGCAGAACTGGCAGACACAGTTTGATTACCAGAAACAGCAGGATGCACTTCAATATGCGCTCCAACAGCAGCAGCTTGCACTGTCGGCTTCCAAAGCCAGGAGCGGAGGCAGGGGAGGGTCACGCAGCGGAGGAACTAAAAAGAGTTCAAGTGCCCAGAAACAAGCACAAACTATACAGAAACAGTCTAATTTGGGCGGAAGGGCATACTACATCTATAGCACCAGACAGAAGTTGGAAAATAATGCAAGCGATGCAGACGTAATGCAGGAATTGTATGACAGAGGAGTGCCGGATGATGAAATAAAGAAAATTATGAAGGCGGCGGGTGGAGATTACGAGGCAGGATTGCAACAAGCAATAGATGATTCCAAAGAAGCCAGAAATGGAAAAATGGGAGGGTTTAAGTCAGACTTGTTCAGGGGAGTTGCAAATAATATGTTTGGCAGATAAAAGGAGAAAATTATGTCAACAAGGAAAAACTATGATAGGTACAATATGACTATATCATCCTTAAAGGAAGATGGAGAAGAAGAGAAGGTCAGCGCAGCGGCAAGGATTTTTGAGAGAAGAAGACAGGCAATTAATCAGGAGGGAGATGTTTCGGAAGATACTGGAATGTCACCGGTAGAGATATTTCGAAGAAGACGGGAACGTCTGGGGGCTGCTACGCAGAAGATACCAAAACAGATGGACGGAGAGCGTAGCGACAAAGAGCATATGCAGCATTCAACAAGCACGATGCAGAGCAAAACGCCGATATTGTCCTCTTATTTGTCTGGAAACCACGAAAGCAGAGGAACATCCTATGCAGCTATCATGCAGGACGAAATAAATAGGGATGCAATTGAGGAAAGAACACGGGAAGCGACTGCCAGAAGAAAAAAGGATGCACAGGAGCGGGAAGCAGCAAAAAGAATACTGAATAAAATAGGATATCAGGATGGATATCAGTTTAAGCGATACATTGACCTGCCTAATGAACCAGACTTTGCCCAAACCGTTGAAAAAGCCAAAGCGAATGACCCTTCATGGATGGAGCGCGCCCAATTTTGGAAGAAAACATCCAATCCAGTAGAAGATGCATACAGGCAAATGGAAAAGATGTGGGGAAAAGACGGGGCAACCCAGGAGGACATTCGGGAGAAAACCCTAAAAAGAACTATGGGAGTAGGCTCGGAAAGCGATAATATGCTGCGCAAGTATGCCCTTATGACCGAGCGAGAGCGATATACATATGACTATGTATTTGAAAAGGCCGGAAGGGGGGCGGCAGATAAATACCTAGATAGTCTGCAAGATACAATCAACCTGAGAAGCGCGCAGGATAAATACGCCAGAGACGAAACGACCGTACCAGATCCCATAAAGATTCCATACAATATTGGAAAATCATTTGGAATAGGTGCGGAAAGCGCTGTGAAAGGAATCGGACACCTGCCGGATGCAATATTGGGCAGACAGCCGGACTACAACATCACAGAATCCGAATATTACCAGGAGCTGCTAAATAGTCAGGCTGGAGGCGCTAAAAGATTAGCTTACAACCTTGCCTCCGGTCTTGGAAACCTGGCTCCATCTATTGCAATTGTAGCGGCAACGGGAGGCGCAGGAAGCGCTGGAGCCGCGGGAACTATAGGAAAATTTGGTGGAAAACTGTCCGCTTGGGCGGCAAAGGGGGCTTTGGGAAACGGTATAATGTCAGCTCAAATGGCGGGTCAGACTTATCGACAGGATATCATGGAAGGGCGTCCGGTTGAGGGGGCCCAGATGAACGCGGCTCTTACTGCCGCCGATGAATATGTAACAAACTGGCTGTTGGGCGGTATCGCAGCCTATGGCGGCGGAGCCGTAGGGAAGGTATTAAAAAACAGTAAAGTAGGCCAGGCGGCTAAACAGGGCATATCAAATGCCTTGGCGAAAAATCCGGCAATCCGTAGGGCAGTCTTTGGGGCGGCTAATTATGGTGGTGATATGCTGTCAGAAGGAACTCAGGAGGCCGTGCAGGACCTTACGGAATCCGTCAGAAAGAGCATGATATACGGAGACAATCTGGACCTTGCTGGAGACCTTAAAGACCCTCAGACATGGGAAGATTTTGCGTTAGGTGCCTTGACTGCTGGTATCCTGAATGCGCCTGGGGCCATATCAAACAATCGGGCCATAAATCAGTATGGAAAGAGCATCAACCCAGACTATCGTGATTATGTCAATGGCTTGTCAGATATTAAGCCGGAAAGCTACGCAGATCCGGCAGATTATCAGGAAGCATCTAAGCTGAAGCAAATGGCAGAGGAATACGCGGCCAAACAGGCCAACAAGGAATTTGTTTCTAACCGCGAGAAGGCAGAGTATGCGATACGGTTTCAGCAGTTTATGGAAAACACCATGCGTCATAACGAGGAAAAAGCAGCCAGGGAAAACGCTCAGAATAGCCAGCAGGCCACAGGAACGGAAGCGGATGAACAAACTTACACCGAACCCGAAACAGCCGAATACGAGCCGTATAATGAGCCAGAGGAAGCGCCGACCAAAGCTCAAAACCAGACGGAACCAACACAGAAACCGGCTGTGAATCAAACAGTGGCCAGCCAGGCTGTTCCGAATCAGACAGAAGCATATAGAAAGCCATATGGGAAGAATGGCCAGGCGGCATTACAGAAAGGATATGACGGCAGCATTGAGCTGTCTGCCTACAATAAAGCTTTTGGGCGTGCCTACGATGCAGGTTACTATAACGTGAGCATGGACATTGCAGAACGCTCGGCCATTATGAGCGTGCTAACAAATGAACAGTTTGTGGATGCATATAAAGCCGGCGCGCAGGATTACAACACGGACAACAATATAGACCTGAAAACCGGCCGGATCAAAACCGTTCCCCAGGGAATCCCAAGGACTGGAGGGTTGGGAACTGTATCGGAAAGCGCAACTACACCGCAGCGTAAAGTGGCAGAGCATATAGGAAAGATGACCGGTTTAAAAATCAATCTGGTGGATGGATTGGGACAGACCAACGCAACCGGATCTTATAGAAACGGAGAAATCACTATCTCCATTAATAGCAACGATTTTAACGGAACCCTTACCCATGAACTGACACACCATATCAAGAAGTATTCGCCAAAGGGATATAGGCTGTATACAGAGATAGCTGTGGAGGCCGTTATGAAATCGGAAAACACATCCTTGGAAAACCTCATGGAGAGCTATGAAAACAGGTACGCAGAGGCCGGACAGGAGTTGACACGGGAAGAAATCATGGATGAGGTTGTGGCGGACGCCACGCAGAAGTTCTTTAATGACCCAAAGTTTATTGATTCTATTGCCAAGAAGGACAAAACAATTGCACAGAGAATTGTGGATTTCCTGAGTGATGTGGTTGATTCCATCAAACAGTTAATGAAAAATGGAAGCACTAGGGAAGCCGCAAAGGGACTGGAAGAGGACCTGAGATATTATGAGGATGCCAGAGACGCCTGGATGCATGCACTGTCAGACGCCAGCGAAACATACAAAGCAGACAAACAGGGACAGGCAGAGGGGCAGAAGGAACAGTACGCCTTGGAAAAACCAGAATTGGTGACAGATGAAAACATTGAAGAGAATTATGAAAAGGTCAGAGAAATGGATTCGGTAGCGGATTTATCAGGAAACGAATTTGAAAAGGGCGAGAAAGACCTTGTAACCCAAGTTTCTGATTTTTATAAGTCAATCGGAGGAAAAGTGCACAATGAAGTAGTAGGAGACATATATCTTGATAGAGATAGCGTAAAGGATGATATAGGCCATGGAGTAGGACGGGCAAAGGCAATTACATTTGCAGCTGTTCCGGATATATTGAAAAACGGCTATGTATTGGACTATAAAAAGAACTGGAAAAACAGGGGTTATGATTCAGCCGTGATAGGAGCTAAGGTAAATATTTCTGAGGGAAAGTATGCTGGGAAATATTATGGATTGGCAGTTGTGAAATTGTTAGATGATAATAAAATGTATCTGCATGAAGTACACACAACAAAGGCGGAGAGTGTTATGCCGTTCAAGACCCCGGACCTCCAAGGAGGCAAAACACGGAGCGACACTTACACTCTTCCGCCTATCTACAGTATACTCAATAAGCTGATGAATGTCAACGGAGAAAACCAGCCGGAGAAAATAAGATTACAGTTGGAAGATGTAGATAGAGCAGAAACAGATAGACATATAGAGGCGTTACTGGATGAAAATCAGGCTTTGAGAGATGCTAATAAACTCCTTGAGAAACAATTTACGCTTACCCCCAAAAACGAGGTAAGGCAGCGTGATGTGGAAAAAGTGGCAAAAGGACTGCTTGGAGAATATAACAGCACCTACAAACCAGAAACACTTATAAAAAATCTGGATAAGTTGTATGGATATATCCGAAGTGCCGAACATGTGGACAGCGCCCAGTTAACAGAAGCCGCCACGAGTATTGCAAAGGGCATCCTAAAGCAATCCAGGCAGGTTGATACGGAAATGACACAACAGTATAAGGATGTCAGAAACCAGATAAAAAATACCAAGATTAAGATTTCTGAACAGGACAAGGCAGACATGGCGGTATCGGGCGGATATAACGAATTTAGGAAGCGTAATTTTGGCAGGATGAAATTGGGAAACGATGGAATACCGGTAGACAGCTTGTATCAAGAATTGTCAGCACTACATCCAGAATTATTCCCGGAAGATATTACCCATCCGGCCGACCAGCTAGTTGCCATCGCGGATGCGCTGGAACAGACCGAAATACAGGTACAAAATCCGTATAAGGCCAACCTGGATGAAATGGCCTATATGGTAGGGCAGGATATCTTGCAATCTTACTTTGACGTACGTCAGGAAAAACCTACATTTGCGGACCGTAAAGAGGCGGAGATACAGAAGGTGAGGCGGGAGTACTCTCAGAAAATGAGGGAGTATAAGAACAATCTGAAAAAGCAGTATGAGGACAACCTATACCGGGTTCGTAGGGAGAATATACAGGAGATTCAAAAGCTTGCTAATGCGTATAAAAATCTGACGGCAACCCAGCAGAGGGAACAGAAGGAATATTATAAAAAGAAGATGGATGACCTCAGAAATGAAAAGAATCAGGCTCTGGCGGCAATGCAGCAGAAAAACCGTGAGCAGACAAAACGAGTGAGAGAGAATCAGAGAGCCAGGGAAGCCAAGAAAATAATCATTAAGGAAGCAAAGACAATGCAGACTTGGCTGTTAAAACCCACGGATACAAAACATATCCCGGAGGAAATTAGAACCGTTGTGGCAGAATTTCTTTCCAATATTGATTTTTCATCTAATGAACTGAATAACAACGGGATACCTACCCAGCGCACCACGGCTTGGAGGAATGCAAAAGATGCATTTGAAAAGATTATAAAGGAAAATGGTATCCTTCGTGGGAAGGATGGAAGAGAGTTCTATATGGAGATAGACCCAGACCTTGTTGAGCGGATTGAAGCAATTGCAAAGAAAGCGGAAGGCGTGGAAAAACTGGACAACTTGGATGTTTACCATATGGAAGAACTAAAAAAGGTCGTGTTGTCTATGAAAAAGGCAATCACGGAGGCCAACACCTTAAAGAGCAACAAACGTTCCGGACAACTCAGCATTCTTGCAGAAGGTATATTTAACGATTTACAGGACCGAAAGAACCACTCAGAATACCTGGGAGTAATCGGGCCGGCTGATAAAATGTTGAATTATAATATGCTGGATGCACAGACTATGTTTGGAAAACTGGGTGATAACTTCAAATCTCTTTACAATTCCCTTCGGGAAGGGCTAGACAAAAAGACAATAAAACTTAAGAATGCACAGGACCATGTGGAAAAGTTGCTGAAGGATAATGGAATATCATATAAGATGCTGAGAGAATGGACTGGACCAGAGGCAAAGCCGGGTAAATATAAGACGTCTGGAGGAAGCATTGAGCTTACTATTTCTCAAGTAATGTCATTATATGAATTGAACAAGCGAAACCAGGCGCGCACTCACATGTATGAACGTACGGGAGGCATTATATCAGCTCCAAGGGCGGGTAAAATGCGTATCGAAGATGGAAAGCTGATATTGCCAAAAATAGAAAAGGCATACAGAGAAACCAAAGTGACAGAGGCAGATATAGCAAGGATTATTAATACTCTGACGCCAGAACAAAAGGCATTGGCCGACGGGATGCAGCGATTTATGGGAGATGATTGTGCAGCGTGGGGAAATGAAGTCAGTATGCAGATGTACGGATATATGAAATATACAGCGAGAAATTATTTTCCAATTACAGTATATGATAATCATATTCATACGGAGCAGGGAAACTTAAAAAACCAGCAGAGTACTATCAAAAACCTTGGATTCACAAAAAGTACCGTGGAAAAAGCGAATAAACCTATCGTGATTGAAGATATATTCGATGTATACTCGAGGCAAGTGGACCAAATGAGCACATACAATGCCTATGTGATTCCTCTATCAGACCTTAATAAAGTATTCAATTATATGGATATGAGAAACGCGGCAGATGGAAAAAGTATAAAGGAGGAAATAGAGCGCACCTACGGAAAAGAAGGGAACAAATATATTGACAAGTTGATAGCGGATATTAACGGAAGCCTTAATATAGACAAGAATCTCTGGGACAAACTGTCACAAAATATGAAGGTCGCTTCTGTTGCGGGTAACATTAGAGTAGCTTTGCAGCAACCGACAGCCTATATAAGAGCATCAATGGAAATAGATGCTAAGTATTTGAGCAGAGGCGCGCTTACGATGACCAGGAAAGACCAGTGGGACATTATGTGTAAATACGCACCAATTGCTCAGTGGAAAGACTGGGGATTCTATCGTATGGACAATAGCAGGCAGATAAAGGATGTATTATTCCAGACAGATAGTAAAACGCAGAAAATCAATAATGCATTTATGATATTCGCTGAAAAAGGTGATAAGCTCGCATGGAATAGGCTGTGGAGAGCATGTGAGTTTGAATGTATGGACAGACACCCGGATCTGTCTGTTGGTACCGAAGCGTTTTATGCTGAGGTAGGGAAACGATTCAGCGAGGTTATTGACAAAACACAGGTAGTGGATTCAGTACTGCACAGAACCCAGATTATGAGAAGCGAACGTGATTCGGATAAGATGTTGACTGCATTCATGGCAGAACCACTCAAAACATATAATATGCTCTATCGAGCTGCCTCTGATGTTGCCGTAGGGAAGAAAGGCGCCAAAGGCCGTATGGCTAAAGCGGTCGCTGTATATACCGCAGCTGCCCTGGTTACATCAATGGCCGCAGCAATCCAGGATGCAATGAGAGATGATGATAGGTATAAGAAATGGATGGAAAAATATTGGGATAATGTATGGGGGAATTTCAAAGACAATATGAATCTGATAAACAGTATCCCTTATGTGAAAGATGCGTACGGAATATTAATTGATGGATACACCCCAAACCGCCCAGATGTTGCTGCTTATCAGGATTTAGCCAGGGCTTTAAACCGGGTGAAAAAGCTTGCTGATGGAGAAAGCAGCTTAACACCACAAGCAGTTATAATAGACGTGATTCAGAGTGGTAGTAAACTGTTTGGTTCACCAGTAAAAAGTGCAACTAGGGATTTAAGAGCGATTGTAGATACGGTTATTAATGAGCATGGGAGCGATTCAGTAGACTATACGTGGTTAAAGCAAAAATATGCCATAGGGAGCAAAGATAACTTGAATCTATATGCAGGAATGATAATCGAAGCCCAAAGAAACGGTGATAAGGATCTACAGAAGCGGATCAAGACCGATTTAAACAAAGCGGAGATCGACAATGAAACCATAAGCAATAAAATTAAGTCCCTCATAAAAGGAGAACTTATCTCAAAAGATTATATAGACCCAAGGATTGAAACCGCAGCACAGGCCAAAATGGAAGCTGATACAGAAGCATACAAAGCGGCTGTTGGTGAACTAATCGCAGAGGGATATGCCGGAAAACTGGTAACTTCCGTGATTGATTCCAGAATCAATCAGCTCAGTACAGGGGAAGAGATAGACTGGGAGGAAGAGGCGAAAACGGATCCGGATGAACTGTATGGTGAGATACTGACTGGGGAAAAAGATGAAGAAGAGTGGAGCATTTACTCTTCCAGAGATATCCTCGAAGCAGTTGAGCAAGTAGACAATACAGTGAAGAGCCTGGATGCCTTTAAAGCGATATCGAATGAAATCATAGACAGCAAAACCAAAGCCGGGAAAACAAAGTCAGAGGCCATAAGTAGCATTAAGTCATCCATCACGCGGTCCTATAAAGAAAAATGGATAGCGGCATATCTGGAGGGGAACCGTAAAGAATATGAAGCAATCCAGGCAAAATTAAATGTACTGAGGGTGGACGGAAAAAATATATACAGCGGAACTGATTATTCAAGCTGGAGAAAAGCGGCCAAAGAAAAAGAGAGAGAGGAGAATGCAAAGAAGCAATAGTGTAAAATGTATAATTATAAAAGCGATACACACCCCATAGTAAACCGCTAGCCGGTGACCCATATCCTACTAAAATCCTACTACACAAATTAAAACAAAGCAAAAAAGAATGAAAAATAGAAAAAATGAAGGCATGAAAAACAACGTATTTTAAGGAAAAACAAGATAAATTGATAATCATTCAAACTTAAAATAGATTTTCTGAATGCGTGGGTCGCCGGTTCGAGTCCGGCCAGTGGCTTGTTAAAACCCTTGTGAATTCAAGGGTTTTTCTTTTTGCCATTTTATAAGATAGTTCACATAAAATATTTTGGCTACTATTTGGTTACTACAAGTCTTTCGGATAATAGCTTGTCTTCCATAATTCCCGCACATTGTCGCTGCCGCAGTCCGTACAGATTCTCCCCATCCGTTCCAACCACCCGGACCAGACGGTGCTGTACCGGATACAGCTAGAAGAAACCATGGTATTCTATGGACTTGACTGTGAATTAAACCAGGAGATGACGGATGTGCTGTCAAACTATGCTGAGAATGCCGGACTTCTGATTTGTGATGTCCAGTACTCACCGGAAGACTATAACTTCCACAAGGGATGGGGGCATTCCATATGGGAAGCTGCTCTTAAGCTGGCAGAAGCCAGCAGCGCGAAACGGATCTGGCTTACATAATACAGCTGTACTATAGACCGGAGCCGCAGAGAATAACCGTTTTCTGTAACTTTAATCCTAACCTTGTAAATTGTATTGAAAAATCCCGGGTGATATGGTAGATTTTAATTAATACATCTGCACGGGCAATGGATGAGCAAGGGCCGGCTGCTGCAAGGAAGGGTGGGATTTATGAGAATAGAGGCGTTAAAGTACCAGACCGACAAGAAGGAGGACATCATTATTTTTGTAGATTATAATGAGGTGTACAGCGAGGGATATCATGTACAATGGTCTATAGCCGATATTGCCTACCGGAGGCCGCCTTCGAGAAACTATATCTTTTTGAGCGATACATACCGGGACGACAGTGAGTACTATATACTGTCCCCGGAAGAAAAGACAGCATATGCTTTAAAGAGACAAAAAGAGTTTGCAGGTGAGGTAAAGCTGAAAGAGGCACTGGTTTCCGCCTGGAATATCATCCGCCCTGATACGGATTCCATATTGGGAATGTGAGAAGGGGAAAATTTGGGGACATATTTTATATAGAACAAACGGGGCAGTGCCATTACGGCATTACCCCGTTCGCTTTTCAGTGCGCCCGGCGGCGCACGTCTCTAACTGGTGAAAGTCCGGAATCCGCCCGGTGGTGGGAAGGATATAGCCGAAGGCAAGGGTGTTCATCGTGAGGTGAAATCTGAAGGAAGCCGGATGTGGGGAACATACTAACCCATGGGCAAATCTCTGGTCTGACGGACAGAAATCACATCAGGCCATGCGTGAGGGTAAGGCTGC
>CDYE01006013.1_pt1 | contig 16620 bp, 10 predicted proteins | sample 557661 | NCBI WGS metagenome assembly CDYE01 (sample SAMEA3182080, study PRJEB8094) | gut metagenome | biome: human; feature: gut; material: Stool; isolation source: human stools | place: Canada | collected 2012-11-08
CCATTTTTTTATACAATTTTCAACTTTATTTTCGCACCACTAAATGTGCTTATTTTTTCTGTATATTTCTATATTTTGTGGTTAATAAAAAAATCGCTGCTTACAGATGTTTCCATCCCCTCCCAGCGATTTGTTTTAATTATATATATTAAAGGAACAATTATATTTTTTCTTCTATAGAATACCCCGGATAATACCGCCCAGTACAATGTTAATCAGATTGTACTGATATAAAAACCGCAGCCAGGTACTTGCGTTGATCTGTTCCTCCAATGTCATTCCCAAAGGTGTGGCGGAAAAGATTCCCACCAAAAAACAGCCAATCCAAAGAAACAGAAGTCCTTGGATTAATCCCAGTACTGCACCTGCTATATGATTCAATCCATACAATATAGGCAGCCGCGCTATAAGATCCAGCCACCGCACCACCAGATGAATCAGAATATAGACCACTGCAAACAGGATGATGGAACTAACTGCATTGATGAGAATGTCGGCCAAATATGTGCTGACATATTCAGCAAACTGGTCCACTCCCAGCATATGATAAAACTCGCTGTTATTGTTTTCAAGCAGCGTTTCCTTAACGGATTGGGGAAGATTCAGGTTCTCAATGGCAATGCGCTGCGCTGCCGGAAGCTCCGTGTTTTCCGCGGATGGTTCCTCCCAGCCAGCTGCATCCAGTATGGCCTCTGCCGCGCTCTGGCGTATGGACGGATTATCCTTGATAAAATCCGTCATATACGGAGTGGCAATCTTCACCAACACAATGGTAAGTATCAGCGCTCCCAGGGATACGCACTGCTTCAGCGCTCCCCTGTAATGTCCATACAGCACCATACCAATGAGAAAAACTCCTGCACCGGCAGACAGCCAATGTTCTAATATCATGTCCATATAATTTCAGTCTTTCTTTTAGTTGAATATCAGGCGTTCTATGGCGTCCGCAACTCCATCCTCATCATTTGTCAGCGTAACCTGATCTGCGGCGTTTTTAGCTATGTCCAGTCCATTTCCCATGGCAATGCCCACTCCGGCTGCTTCCAGCATGGAGAGATCATTTTCCCCATCGCCAAATGCCATGGTGGCCTCAGGGGCAATCCCAAGATAATCTGCCAGCCACATAAGCGCAATACCCTTTGTGGCTCCCAGAGCATTGATTTCCAGATTATTATACAGGGATGAACTGATGACAATGCCTTCTACAGCTGATAGCTCTTTTCGCAGCGGAACTATGTCATTCACATCAGCCAGATATACGTTGACTTTCTCCACATCCTTCTTACATTCGGTTACGTAATTCAGGATATTGGGAACAACATCCCTGGTAGAGAGCACCATCTTCTGAATCACAGGACTCAGGCCGAAGTCTTCCATATGTCCGATGAACTCAGGCTGGGAAATCCCTCTTCCGTCTATATACGGATCATACATCGCCCTGTACCTTTTAACGATGTCCATGACTTCCAATGCCTTTGCATTGGATAGTGTACACCGCTTCAGACTGGTTCCCTTAACAAGGTCCGCTACTGTTCCGCCGTTGGTGGATATGGCATAGTTGACTCCCGGCAGAGACCGTACTTCCTGCGTGATACCATCCACTGCCCTGCCTGTGGTCGGTACAATCTGTATGCCCATACGGGCGCAGCGCTCCAGTGCCCTGCGGTTGCGCTCTGACAGGTTTTTCTGGCTGTCCAGCAGGGTGCCGTCAAGATCCAGTGCAATCAAACCTATGGTCATCATATAAAATGCTCCTCTTTCAATATCAGAAGACCGTCCCTGTCATACTTGGACGAGAATATTCCTGTTATCCGCTTTATGAAGGATGGATTCTCCGCTTTATCAGCAGCTTCCTCTATCAGGTCCTCAGCATTTACCTTTGTAAGGGGTACGCCGTCTTCCTCCATAATTTCAATGCGCTCATAGAGGGCCAGCATGCTCTTTCCTGATATGCTGCAGTCAATATCGCTGGCATATTGGCATGCATACTGGGCAAATTCATCAATATCCATCTCCTGCTGGTCATCATAATCCGGTTCTTCCGGCTGAGGCAGAACCGGCGGGGTTTCCGCCGCCTTAAGGGAGACTTCTTTATGTTCTTCCCTGGGGGCAGCCGGCTCCGGGCGGCTCTCTTCCATTTTCCTGCGCTCCGGCTTTGGTTTCTGTTCTGTTCCTGCTTTACGTTCTGCGGCCGGCTTCTGCTCTGTCTCTGGTTTTGGAAGGCTCCTGATGGCAGCTGGTTCCGCTACCGGCTGAACCTTGCCCGCAGCCGGTTCTTCTGTCCGTCTCAGAGCTGTTCTGGGCGCAGCCGCCTCTTCCGTCTTCCGAAGCTGCACAGGACGTACAGGGCGGTCATCTCCTTCGGGCGCCACATAAGCAACCTCTTCCGGCCCCATCTTCCCTACATATTCAAACCGTTTGGCCAATCCTGGATATACCTTATGGATACGGGCCAGGTTACCCGCCACGTCTATAAGGACTACATTCATACCGGTCTCATCCCTGGCCATCAGCTGGTTCAGCTCCTGGAGGGTGGATTCCTCCATGGCGCCCGCCTGTTCAATAATCAGGTCCTTGCCTGTTAACTTGTCCGCAATGGCAAATACACCTTTGCTGTTAAGCTTTTCCCCTGTTATCTTGGCGGCCTGGTTCTTAGCCCCTGTCTCCTTATGAATCTTCTTAAGAAGTTCAATGGCCTGGTCCAGACCTGAACTGGAATACTCGGCTTCTATCATGAAATGATGGGATTCCTGGACAGATGACTCTCTCCCCAAATCCTTTATATCGGTCAATACACGTGTCTGGGCAGATGTTGTCTCCGGCCTGTGACGTCCGTCTGATATCCTGGACATCTCCTTTGCCAGATTTGCCTGAACCTCCGCCTCATGCATTCTCGCCCGCACGGCTTCATCTGACAGAATCCGGGGCTTATCCGGCATCCACTGGGACTGTGGCTCCTTTAGCGGTTCCTCTCCTTCATCCGAATCCTCAGACTCTATGGTAACCCGGGTGTGTGCGCCCTCATCCTCATATGGTTCCTCTGCCCCAACAGCAATCCCGTGGTGTTCCTCCGAATACCCGGCCTCGGCGCCGTCCTGCGTATCTTCCTGTACATTCTGGTCCGGATATTCATTTCCGTAACGGCCCTGCCGTGCATATACCTCCTCAGAACCATCTTCATCCGTATAGGAATCTTCCTGATATGCCTCTGCCTGATATCCGCTTTTCTGATAATCACGCTCTGAATAATCGTCCTCCGGGTATCCTGCTTCTGTATATCTGTCATTCTGATACTCATTCTGGGCATACCGGTCATTCCGATACCCGCGTTCTGTGTATCTCTCCTCCGTATATCCGTCTTCCGCATACCCGCTTTCCGGATATCCGTCCTCTGCATACCCATCATTTGGGTATCCGTCTTCCGCGTATCCGTCTTCTGCGTATCCGTCCTCCTGATACCCGCCTTCTGCGTATCCACTTTCCGAATATCCGTCCTCCGGGTACTCCGCTTCGGGCTCCGCTGCAAAAGCAGCCTCCTGGCGGGCCATGTAGGACTGGGGAGAGACTTCCGTTTTCTTCTCGGGCACGGGTTCATAATCCGCAGGCCTTTTTCCGGCGCGGTACTCCTGCTCCACTGCCTTGAGACGGGCCTCATACTTATCCCTGTTTTCCACCAGATCCATCTGGTACTTTGTCAGAGGCGCAAACTGTATCTTAAGCTCCATGGCCTTCTCCACATATTTCCCAAGGCCGAACATAAGCATAATCTTATCGCAGGTCATGATGCAGAGTTCTCCCATACCAGCCTCCGCATACAGCTCTGCCAGCTCATAGATCCATTTTTCATCCAGTTCAATGTTGCAGTACTGTTCCAGGGTATGAATCAGCTGCTCCGCGGGCGCTCCCTTAGCTCCCAGAATCAGGTAGCGCAGGATATACTGTCTGGGATCATCCGGCGCCAGATCACAAAACTCCCTGTAGTAATCCTCTGCCTCCTGGAAACTGCCCTCCTTGATAGCCAGCTCCGCCAGCTTGAACAGCAGGCGCTTTCCTATGGGCGCCCGCTCAAATGCCAGCAGCAGAATATCCTTGGCCTCCTGGTACTCTTCGTTCTTCTCATAGATGGTTGCCACCATGGACAGAATGTTTACATTCCTCACTCTGCGCCAGTCTATGGTATCGGCTATCTTCATGGCCGTTTCATAGTCCCCGCGGCTTACCATCTTCTTAATCTGCTCAACTTTTATGTTAAACTCGTATTTATCCATCTTTTGCATCTCCCTATCGCTAGTTCCCGGTATGGAAATCTGCTGTCTAAAGTTCCGTCCTGCCTTCCAATGCCCGAAGAAGTGTTACTTCGTCTATGTATTCCAAATCTCCGCCAACGGGTACTCCGCTGGCAATTCTGGTCACTTTAATCCCTGTAGGCTTTATCAGCTTGCTTATGTACATAGCTGTGGTCTCGCCTTCCAGGCTGGAATTGGTCGCAATGATGACTTCCTCTACATCCGACTGGAGCCTCTGCATCAATTCCTTCAGCTTTATATCCCCCGGGCCAATCCCCAGCATAGGAGAAATGGCGCCATGCAGCACATGATAAACCCCATCGTATTTGCCAGTTTTCTCATAAGCAGCCAAATCCCTGGTATTCTCCACCACCATAATGGTCTTATGATTCCGCCTGTCACTGCTGCAGATAGGGCACAATTCCTTGTCCGTCAAGGTGAAGCATTCCTTACAATAGCGCACGTTATTCCTGGCGCCTGTCATGGCTCCCGCCAGCTCCTCCACCTGCTCCTTCGGCATGTTGATAATGTGAAATGCCAGGCGCTGGGCCGACTTGGCCCCAACTCCGGGGAGCTTGGACAGTTCCTCTATTAACTTGGTAATCTGACTGCTGTAATAATCCATTAGAAGGGAAAACCTCCGCCCAGTGCTCCGCCTAAGCCGCCTGTCAGCTTGGACATGGCCTCGCTGCTCTCAGCCTCCATCTGGCGGAATGCCTCATTGGTGGCTGCCACAATCAGGTCCTCTAACATCTCGATATCGTCCGGGTCCACCACGTCGGGAGACAGCTTAACAGATACCACTTCTTTTTTGCCGGACACGGTCACACTGACCGCACCGCCGCCGGAAGCAGCCGTGTATTCTTTATTTTCAAGCTCCTTGGTGGTCTCCTCCATCTGGCGCTGCATACGCTGCGCCTGCTTCATAAGATTATTCATGTTGCCAGGCATTCCGCCTGGAAATCCGCCACGTTTTGCCATGGTGTATTATCCTCCTATTATTTCCACTTATTCATCTTTATATTATTCATCTTCATATGTAATATCCATATGAATCTTTTCTTCCAATTCTTCCTGGGTCACATAAATCGTATTAAGGCGCTCCCCACGGCCGGCCAACCTTGTCTTAAAGTAAATGGACCTGCCGAAATTAGCTTCCACATAGCGCTCCAGTTCCCCTATCACAGTGGGCCGCTTACCCATATCGTAGTTCATGGGATCCATAAACACGATGGTCAGGCAGCCTTCTCCCCCAGGCTCCACCACAGTGTCCCGCAGATACGACCTGGCGCCGCCTCCCATGCTGCGGACTATCTTGGCCCATTCGTTTCTCACCAGCTTCAGGTCTTCCAGCTGGGCCTGGGGAAGAGCCACCTTTTCGGGTGCAGCCCCGGGATCTGCCTGAAGTCCCGGAGCATACGGCGCAGCTGCCTGGGGTACTGTTCCCCCATCCGCCCCCGGTCCGGCTCCGGTCCGGGGCGCCTGTCCGGCAGGCGCGCTGCCTGCCTCCTGATAAACAGCTGCCATGGGGGTGGCCATGCGCCCTGCCTCCAAATCCTCCATCTGGGCTTCCAGATCTCCCAACCGCTGCAGGATGGCATCCAGGTTTGGCTCCATGGAAGGACGCGTCAGCTTGATAAGCGCCACTTCCACCAGCACCCGCTTCTGGCTGGCATAGCGCAGCTGGTTGGACAATTCGGAAAAGATACGGATATACCGCATCAGCGTGGTTCCGTCTGTCTTGCCCGCATCGCTTCTCAGCTGCTTTAAATTCTCCTCCGACATATCCACCAGACCCTCTGCGTCGTCCGCGCTCTGGATTAAAAGAAGGTTTCTCATATACCATATAAAATCGGTGACAAACTGGCCCAGTTCACGGCCCTGAATCACAATCTCCTCCAGGCTGCATATGCAGTCTTTTGTCCTGCCCTCCACAATAGCGCCGAACATCTGGCTGAACACACCGGAATCCACTGCCCCCAACACCTCCAGGGCATTGTCATAGGTCAGCACCTTCCCGTAATGAAAAGCCACACACTGGTCCAAAAGGCTTAAGGCATCCCTGAGGGAACCGTCGGCCGCCTTTGCCACATAGAGAAGCGCCTTGTCCTCCACCTGTATCTGCTCTGCCTGAGTCAGCTCCCTCAGGCGGTTTGCTATGGTCTCTAAGGATATGCGTTTAAAATCATAGCGCTGGCAGCGGGACAGAATCGTAATGGGAATCTTATGCACTTCGGTGGTGGCCAGTATGAAAATCACATAGGAGGGAGGTTCCTCCAGTGTTTTTAACAGAGCGTTAAAGGCGCCTATGGAAAGCATATGGACCTCGTCAATAATATAGACCCTGTAGCGTCCCTCTGTGGGAGGATACTGCACCTGTTCCCTTATATCACGTATGTTCTCCACACCGTTGTTGGACGCGGCATCTATTTCCACCACGTTCATGGAGGAACCCGACTGAATGGACCTGCAGGTGGGACACTCATTGCAGGGACTCCCGTCCACCGGATGTTCGCAGTTCACTGCCCTGGCAAATATCTTGGCTATACTGGTCTTACCTGTTCCCCTGGTACCGCAGAACAGGTAAGCATGGCCGATTCGCTCCGACGTTATTTGGTTTTTCAGTGTCTGCACAATCGGGTCCTGGCCTTTTACATCCTCAAAGGAAACCGGACGCCATTTGCGGTATAACGCCGTATATGACATATTAGGCAACTCCTGTTATTCTATCTTGTTTATATAAATTTATTTCTAAAATAACCTTTATTTTGATTATCATGCTGTTATTCATCGCCAAAGCTGATGCCCACCATCTTGGCTTCCTTAATCATGGAACACTCCGGGTCCACCGTCTTAAGTCTTCCTGCAACCTCGGAGAGAGGCACCTGGGTGATGTCGTTGTTTTTCACCGCCACCATGTAGCCATACTGCTCCTGGGCAATCAGCCTGGCTGCCGCAGCGCCCAGCCTGGTGGCCAGCACGCGGTCATAGGAGCATGGCTCACCGCCTCGCTGCATATGGCCGGGAACCGTAACCCTAACCTCGCTGCCGATGACTTCCTGTATCTTGGCCCCGATTTCATAGGCCACAGACGGATATACCACTCCGCTTTTCTTCTTTTCCTTCAGTTCCTTCTTGCTCATCTTGGCATCTTCCCTGGAAATGGCGCCTTCGGCCACTGCCAGGATGGAGAAGCGCTTGCCTGCCTTGGACCGCTTGGTCAGGGCATCGCACACAATATTGATATCATATGGTATCTCTGGAAGAAGTATAATGTCCGCCCCGCCTGCAAGACCTGCATACAGGGTCAGCCAGCCCACCTTATGTCCCATGACCTCCACGATGAACACCCGCCCGTGGGACGCAGCCGTGGTATGGATACAGTCAATGGCATTGGTGGCAACATCCACCGCGCTCTGGAACCCAAATGTCATATCCGTTCCCCACAGGTCATTGTCAATGGTCTTGGGAAGGGATACCACGTTAAGTCCTTCTTCGCTTAGCATGTTGGCTGTTTTCTGGCTGCCGTTCCCGCCCAGCACGACAAGGCAGCTGAGCTTCAGCTTTTTGTAGGTGTGCTTCATGGCCTCCACCTTATCCAGTCCATTCTCATCAGGAGTGCGCATGAGCTTGAAAGGCTGGCGAGAAGTTCCGAGAATGGTACCGCCCTGGGTGAGAATCCCTGAGAAATCTGATGATTTCATGATCTGATAGTCTGCATACATAAGTCCTTTATATCCGTCTTCAAATCCAATTATTTCCACGTCATCAAACATGTTATATAAGGACTTTGCCACACCTCTCATAGTGGCATTCAGTGCCTGGCAGTCTCCGCCGCTGGTCAGCATCCCAATCCTTCTCATATTGCACTTCCTCCTTATAGAGTTTCTTCACTTTCTGTTATGTTTCCTGGGAATGGTTCTATTATACCCATTTTGTAATTATAACGCAAAGGTGTTATCGGGGCAAGTATAAATTCGGCCAACCGGGCAGCCTCATGCAGGCCAATCGGCCAGCCGCAGAATCCGGGCAGCCGGCCGGCTCCGGGGAAACGCGCCGTGCAGAAATACAAATGGGACATAAATCCGGTGATACAGTAACGTATCCTCAGATTTATATCCCATTTTTAAATTCCACGCACCTTGCTTTGTGCTGCTGCCACGAACGTTACTCATGCAGTTAACTCAATCCAGGCTGCCTCACGGCACACGGGAGGTTCCGCTTAGTGCTGCTGCATTCCTGCCCTGACACGGTTCACGGATTCCCGTTGCGTAAGACCCAGACGTCAACGCCACTTACACAAGGCAGCTTCGCAGCAAACAGCCCGAGGCAAGGTATCACCCCTGCTGGAGCGGATTGCAGGTACAGGGCACCGCTATCTCCCCGGCTGCGTGGAAACTTTATGACATATTAGGCCGTACATACGCAGATGTATCAGCAAATGCCTGCATGGATATCTGCTGAAAACTGCCTGTTAAGTATAACCTGCCCGGAGGTTTTTGTCAAGGCTGTGCCTCCACCAAAAATAACCGGGACAGATAATCTCCCTGGGGCACCGGACTGGTCCGTACGCCGCTGGCCCCATCCGAAAGAATCAGCCCCGCACTCATTAGTTCATCCCCGTACGAGGTATAGTCCATTCCGCTGACCCGGTACATGGTCCCCGGATTCAGTCCCTTTAGCACCAGCCGCTTAAAACCGGTATTTACGGGCTGCAGGAACCGGAAATAAGCTGCAATGGCCTTGTTTTCGTCTTCCGATACCACAATCCAGGCAGCCTCATTTCCCTCAAAGGGACTTATAAGCCGGTAGAACCTTCCCTGCTGAATCAGTTTCCTGTGTTCCTTCATGAACCGTATCTGTTCCTTTACCTGGTACTGCTCCTCCTCTGTAAGCAGGTTCAGATCCAGTTCATACCCAAAGGTACCAAAAAAGGCTGCCGCTGCCCTGGAAGCCAGGGGAACATTCCTCTGGGTCTGGTGGTTGGGTATGGCGGAAACATGGCTTCCCATGGAGCTGACCGGATATACCAGGCTGGTTCCGTACTGGATTTTGACGCGCTCCACCCCGTCTGTGTCATCGGAAACCCAGCCCTGGGGAGCGTAATACAGGATGCCCGGGTCAAACCTGGCGCCGCCGCTGGCGCAGGATTCAAACAGAACATGGGGGAAATCCCTGGTGAGCCGCTCATACAGTTTATAGACTCCCAGTATCTGCCTGTGGTACACGGTTCCCTGGTACCGCGCATCCCGGCCCGCTGAAAACAGGTCGGAAATACTACGGTTCATATCCCACTTCACATAAGACACACCGCCGTCCCCCAGTATCTCCTCCATTCTGTCCCCTATGTATTCCACCACCTGGTCCTTTGAAAAATCCAGCACATACTGGTGTCTCCCCGTACACACCGGCCGGTCCGTACTCCCTAACATCCAATCCGGGTGGGCGCGGTAAAGACAGCTGTCCCTGCTGACCATCTCAGGCTCGAACCACAGGCCGAATTTCATTCCCATGTCCCTGATTTTACCTGCCAGCCCTGTTATCCCATCGGGCAGCTTATGCAGGTTGGGATACCAGTCCCCCAGGGAAGTGGTGTCATCGTCCCGCTTTCCAAACCACCCGTCATCCAGCACGAACAGCTCTATGCCCAGCTCCCTTGCCTTGTCTGCAATGGAGAGAATCTTTTCCTCGTCAAAATCCATGTATGTGGCTTCCCAGTTATTAATCAGGATGGGCCTTTCCCTGTCCCTCCAATACCCCCTGGCAAGCCTGGTCCTGTAGAGCTGGTGGAACGCCTGACTCATGCCGTTTAAGCCGTCCCCTGAATATACCATCACTGCCTCGGGCGTCTGGAATTCCTCCCCCGAACAAAGGGGCCAGTCAAATCCCTCCGGATGGATTCCCATGGTCACCCGGACCGTATCCATGGTATCCACCTCTGCCTGGGCCAGGAAATTACCGCTGTATACAAGGCTGATGCCTATTACCTCACCGCTGTCCTCCCCGGCATCAGGCCGTTTCAGGCAGATGAACGGATTGAACTGGTGGCTGCTGTGTCCCCTCATGCTGTGTATGCTCTGAACTCCCCGGTGAAGTCCATGGCAGTCCACATAGCGTTCCCTGCACCAGGCCCCGGTCAAATCAACCATCTGGTAACGCGGATCCGGCAGGTCCAGACTCAGGCTCATGGCCCGCTCCAGGCAGACCGGCTCCGGACCGCGGCAGATAAACCGGGCGCTGCGGGTAAGCACAGGCATGTTTTCATAGATTGTATAGAGAAGCACCAGTTCCATACCTGCCACAGGATCCTCCAGATATAGCTCCAGTGTCTGTGCCTCCTCATCCTGCTCCACATAAACGGCAGGCAGGCCCGGCAATTCCGGTTTTCCCCCTTGGATGGTGTGGCTTTTGTATACAAAACAGCTGACCCTGCTTCCATTTTCCCTTCTGATTCCATAAGCCGGATACCGCATATCCCCGGTTCCAAAGGCCGGATATTCCTGTCTGATATGCTCCAGTGAAAATGTGGTGTCATCCTCATAGACACAGGGCGCCATATCCCTGTGCGCAAACTCCAGCAGATGGCCGAAGCTCTCCCTGTGCCGCAGCCGTTTCCCATAGTAGAGCTGCCCCAGCTGACCGTTGGGAAGGCATGTCATGATATAACTGATTTTATCGTTGTACAGATGGAACTGCCTTGATTTTTCTTCGTATATAATGCCCATATAGAATCCTCCAGCAATTATTGCGTAAGCACAATGGCTTCATAGGGTCTGAGGCAGATATCCTCCTCTTCATGCAGGGCCGGGCCGTTTCCCCGGAACGTGCCGCTCTGGTCCGGGTAATTGCCGATAAGTACGTTATCTGTTCCCAGGTCCCGGCAGGAAAGACCGCAACTCTGTGTCTGGTCCGTAAAATTGCACAGTACCGTCAGGCGCTCATCCCCCAGTGTTCTTTCATATGCATAAACGGACCCGCTTTCCTCCAGCAGCAGCCGGTAAGTCCCATACACCAGGATATCCATGGTATGCCTTAACTTTATCAGCTGCTTATAGAAGGACAGGACGGAATCACCGCGTCCGGCCTGCTCCCTTGCATTGAGCCAGGTATAATTGGGATTTACCCCAAGCCAGGGCGTCCCCTCTGTGAATCCTGCCTGGGCCGTATCATCCCACTGCATGGGCGTCCTTGCATTGTCCCGTCCCATATGGTTGATGTAGCGTATCATCTCCTCATGGGAAATGCGCCCGCTGCCCACCATCTCACGGTATACATTATGAATTTCTATATCCTGGAAGTCCTCTATGCTGCTGCCCTGAAAATTGGTCATTCCCAACTCCTGTCCCTGGTAAATATAGGGCGTCCCCTTCATCATATAGAGACAGACTGCCAGCATTTTGGCGGACAGTTCCCAGAACACGGGGCTGTCATTGCCAAAGCGGGACACCGCCCTGGGATAATCGTGATTCTCCCAAAACAGGCTGTTCCAGGCCTTTCCCTCCAGTTCTGTCTGCCACCTGTTCAGCACTTCCTTCAGCTCTCTCAGACAGACCGGGTTGTCATTCCATTTTCCAAATGGCCCGGGATTCAGTTCCACATGTTCAAAATGGAACATCATGTTCAGCTCATGGGACTCATATCCCGCATACTGCACTGCCTCCCTGGTTCCCACACCCACGCCCTCTCCCACGCTCATCCAGTCAAACCGGGACAGGACCTCCCGGTTCATCTCCTGTAAGAATTCATGTATTCTGGGGCCATTGGCATAATAGGGCAGACCATCGCCATAGGGATTTCCCTCTTTCAACACCCCGTCTGGAAAGCGCTGGTCCTTGGACAGCATGGATATCACATCCATTCTGAAACCGTCAATCCCCTTGTCTCCCCACCAGGCCATCATATCATATATTTCCTGCCGTACCCGGGGATTTTCCCAGTTCAGGTCAGGCTGCTTCCTGGAATAAATATGAAGGTAATACATGCCGGTCCCTTCATCGTATTCCCAGGCCGGCCCGCGGAAGCGGGATGCCCAGTTATTGGGCGGGCCTCCGCTGACAGGAGCCTTCCATATATAGTAATCCCTGTAGGGATTATCAGGAGAACGGCGGCTCTTTACAAACCAGGCGTGTTCATCCGATGTATGGTTCACAACCAGGTCCATTACCAGCTTCATCCCTTTTTCATGTATCTCTGCCAGAAGCCTGTCGAAGTCCTCCATGGTGCCGAACACATCCATGACAGCCTTATAATCGCTGATATCATAACCATTGTCATCCCCCGGCGACTGATACACCGGGGAGAGCCATATTACATCAATTCCCAGATCCTTAAGGTAATCCAGGCGGCTCCTGATACCGTTCAGGTCGCCGATGCCGTCACCGTTGCTGTCCTGGAAGCTTCTGGGGTAAATCTGATACACCACGCATTCTTTCCACCATGCCCTCTGTTCTTCCATGTGAATCCTCCCTTACATTCCGATTCCTGATTATCCGGGACCTTACGCACGGACGGGACAGATGCGGTATGTCTTAATCTCATAGGGTTTTATGAAATCCTTAAACCTGTATCCATCTGTCTCAATGGGCCTCAGTGGCCTTTCCAGCAAATCACATTCCTCCACCCGGGAAATTTCAAATCCAAGTTTTACCGTCATAGGCGTCCTTGTATTACGGTTTTCATAGATACGCAGGATATATCCATTCCCATTCTCCGCCTTTTTCATCATTTCCACAAAACAGTCCGGCTGGTCCACGGACACCATGCTCCAGAACCCTCCTGCTCCTTTGGCGGGCACCAGGGCGGATACCAGGGGCGAATTCAGGTCATAGGCCATTTCCACGGTTCTGGCTTCCTGCCACCTTCCCTTGTGGGGATAAATGGAATAGGTAAATTCATGGAAGCCTATATCCGCGTTCTCATTGGGATAGGTCCCTGATTTAATCAGGGTCAGCCCCATTTCCCCGTCCTTGATGCTGTGTCCGTATTTACAGTCGTTAAGCAGGCTGAGTCCCAGGCCGTTTTCCGACAGATCCGCCCATTTATGGGCACATACCTCAAATTTGGCCGTATCCCAGCTGTGGTTGCTGGTGGTCTCCCGTTCCACATTGCCGAACTGTATCTCATAGGCGGCCTTGGTGGCGTTAATCCGGGCCGGGAAATAAACCCTCAGCAGAACATGATGATCTCTCCAGTCTGCCCGGGTCACAAAGTCGATTCTGGGCAGATTGGGGTAGAACACGATATCCTGCTCCACAAGGGAGCCCGCAAACCGGTGAGAGATGGACATCACCGTCCGCACCGGCCCCCACTCCTTTAAAACCGGCGCTATCACATGGTCTGCATTGTACGGCTTTCTCTGATAAAACATATCCACATCCCAATTGTCCCAGTTCATGGGGCGGTCCTCAAAGGTCAGGAGCTGGTTTCCCACACGCCCCTCTTTTAACAGCTGGCAGCCTGTCTCCTTTTCAACCAGGGAAACAAGCTCCATCTTATCATTAAACGCAGCCCTGTACCAGTCATTTTCAAAGAAGCCGGGCCATGGGCGCGGGCATTCTGCGTCAAATCCGGATGGTTCCGGGTCAGGCCCGGGGTGTTCTGCGGCGAGCACAGGATGTTCTTTGGCAGACCCGGACGTTCCCTGGTTCACACTATCCTCTGCCCCCACAAGGCTGTACACAGCATAACCGCAGGAAGGAATCCCCTTTGCGTGGAATATAAGCGTATCCTCCCCCACATACTGGACCGGAGCCCTGTATCCCAGGCAGTCGCAGGCATATGCCGCCTCCCCCCGGGCCACACCGGACACTGTTACCGTGTCCTCCCGCTCATATCCCTGTGTATTGAAAACAATAATCTTATGTTCTTCCGGTTTTTGTTCTTCCGGCTCCTCCCGGCTGGTATCCTTATCCTGACCGCAGATCCTGCTTCCCATGCCTTCTGCCAGATGAAGGGCTGTCTCTGCGCCGGATTTAAGTATTTCCTCATATTCCCGGTCCGTCTGTTCATAGACAGGCCCGATGGCGCTTCCGGGAATAATGTCATGGAACTGGTTTAACAGGATGATATCCCACCCCCTTTTTATGACGCCGGCAGGATATTCCAAACCCTTAAGCTCCGCCATGACTCCCAGAGTCTCCAGCTGTTCGTACATCTGCTCGCTTTTCCGGTTATAGCGTTTGTTTTTTCCCATAGAGGTCAGCGTACCCCTGTGGTACTCAAAGTAAAGCTCCCCATCCCATACCGGCATGTCCGGTCTGGACCCAATGTCGTGATGAATCCGGTCAAAAAAGGTCCGTTCATTTTCCTGGACCAGTCTAGGAATGCCCGGAAGCCCGTACTGCAGACGCTTTGCCTCCTCTAACATTTCCTTTGTGGGTCCGCCTCCCCCGTCGCCAAATCCAAAGAGCATTAACGTGTCCTCTGTCAGATCCCTGTTCTGGAACCGCTTGAAGGTTCCCAGCGTCATATTGGGATTGACAATGCCTGTGTATGTGGTGGTGTTCCTGGTGTCGGTAAATGACACATTTAACCCCAGAGTCTTATCAAAGTCGCAGGCAGTAGGCATGAATACAAACACCCTGCTGCCGTCGATTCCCTTCCACATGAAGGTATCGTTGGGCAGCTGGTTAAACTGGTTCCAGGCAATCTTAGTTGTCAGGAAATAGGGAATTCCGCACTTTTTCAGTATCTGCGGTATGGCGGCGGAATAGCCAAATACATCCGGCAGCCACAGACACCTGCTGGAAATGCCGAATTCCTCCTGGAAAAACTGCTCTCCCTTTATGATTTGACGCACCAGTGATTCCCCTGCGGGCAGGTTGCAGTCCGACTCCAGCCACATGGCGCCGTCTGTCTCCCATCGCCCTTCCCTGACCCGCTCCCGGATGCGCTCATAAAGTTCTGGTTCCTGTTCCTTTACAAACTGGTACAGAATGGGCTGGCTGGACATGAATTTGTAATCCGGGTACCGGTCCATCAGCTCCAGTACCGTAGAAAAGCTCCGCACAGCCTTCTCCCTGGTCTGTTCCACGGTCCACAGCCACGCAATGTCAATGTGGGTATGGCCGATTGCGCTTACCACAGGCGAGGCTGCATTCACCTTCTGGTAAAATTCCTTTTCCACGATTCTCTCCATCTCCTCTATGGATTGGTAGAACCGGGATGAATACGGCTCCCTCAAATCCAGGGCATCAGCAGCCGGCCCCAGCTTTACCAGAATCCGCCTGTAATTTTCCTCATCCGGTTTTTTAAGAAGCCTGGCTGCCTGTACCGGCACCAGAAAATCATAGTAAGCTTTTTCCACCGCGTCATCCACCCGGACCAGCTCCGTGCGGATTATCAGGTCTCCCGGCACGCTGCCGCTGTAGGCCAGTATGGCAATTTCATACCGCTCTCCTGCTTTGGCCCCGGAACTTATTAAAATTTCCCTGTGGTTTACATCTACTCCCTGGACAATGTTTCCGTTCAGATAAAACAGCATCTGGGGATTGGTGGCATCCCACTGTCCTTCCCTTCCCGTGGTGATCAGGAATTCCACATGGGCCCCGTCCAGATGTGGCGGTATCTCAACCGTTGTCCTGTACCACCTGTGGCTGTCCAGACACGCCCATGGTTCTTCTATGGAACAGTCCTCCCAATCCAGGGTGCTGCACCAGGGACTGCCTTTTTCCTTTCCTTCCATCCGCTTATAACAGCTGACCGGAATCCTCACCGGCCTGCGAAGCCGGTCCAGATCCTCCGCCAGACGCTCCATCCGCTCCAGTTCAAATAATATGCTCATCTTCTTCCTCCTTATCCCGGCCCAAATCATCTGTGTCCTTATGTTACCACGGGAAAAGCCGGGGCCGGCGGACAAATTTGATATCTGTCCGCCGGCCCCGGCCGGTTCCTATGCAGGACAGCACGCTTAACCTTTAACCGAACCCGCCGTAAGCCCTTCTATCATATATTTCTGGGCAAAGGCAAATAGACACATGGTAGGTACCAGGGACATGATGGTTCCTGCTGCCATCTCGCCCCATTTAATATCATATTTAAGAATCAGGCCGTTAAGTCCCACCGGTATGGTCTTGAACTTATCCACATCTATAAACATGACAGCCATAAAAAGTTCATTCCAAGAGTTGATAAACGCAAATATAAATGTTGCCGCTATACCGGGCATGATAACCGGCACCACCACCTTAAACAATGCCTTAAAATAGCCGCATCCGTCTATCCAGGCAGCCTCCTCCAGGGATTTTGGCACGCTGTCAAAAAAGCCGCACAATGTCACCACGGAGAAGGGAATCATCATATTCGTGTAGAGCATGGCCAGGCTGCGCAGGTCGTT
>CDYE01008846.1_pt1 | contig 16601 bp, 20 predicted proteins | sample 557661 | NCBI WGS metagenome assembly CDYE01 (sample SAMEA3182080, study PRJEB8094) | gut metagenome | biome: human; feature: gut; material: Stool; isolation source: human stools | place: Canada | collected 2012-11-08
TATTTTCCAAACTTATTTTCACGAATATTTTACGGTTTATTTAGAAAAAATACTGGTAATCTCCTATGAAGTAGTATATAATGAGCAAAGGTGATGAGGCGAAGGGGTTCCTTTGGCCTCATTCTTGTATGAGTACGGTTTTAGGTGAGCAAAATCTTAAGTGAAAGAAGGTGACAAGATGCATAAGTTTATGCGGACAGTAGGATTCAGTATGTACCAGAAAAAACAGGATATGGCGAAGCTTTTAAAGCGTCTGGTAAAAGAAGCGGAGATGACCGGCCGCCTGGCGGAACAGGAAGGCAGCAGGTTCTGTGAACTGCGCACGGAAGTGGCCCCCGGCATGGGAGTTGCCATGATAGGCGAGATGAGCCCCAAAGGAACATTCAGCCGCGAGTATTACTTTCCCTATGTCAAGAACCCGGATGTAAGTTCAGAGGCGGAATGTTCCATCCAGCGCCACACGGAGCGTGAAACTTATGCAGGCCTTCTTGATGAATACAGGGTGGGCATATCCCTGATCTTCTACATGGAAAATTCCATGGAGTACAGGATGCGCCGCAGCGCCCGCCAGCCTGTCCAGCCAAAGGGAGCCGCCCTTACAGGACTGGCAGTCCAGGGTAAGGTGCTGCTGCCTGTCAATAAGACGGAAAAACAGGCAGAGGACTCCCGTCAGGCCGCCAAAAAACGCAGCAGTCTCCTGGAAGCCGCAAAACACGGCGATGAGGACGCCATTGAGACGCTGACCATAGAGGACATCGACCTCTATTCCATGGTATCCAGACGGATTGCCCATGAAGATGTGTACTCCATCATAGAGACATGTTTCATGCCCTGCGGCATAGAGTGCGACCAGTACTCCGTCATAGGGGAAATCACGGAAATCAGCACCAGCGCCAACCGGATTACCAAGGAAGAAATATATAACCTGAAGCTGGACTGCAACGATATGGTATTCCATGTGGCCATCAACAAACAGGACCTGTTAGGCGAGCCACGGATAGGACGGCGCTTTAAGGGACAGGTGTGGATGCAGGGTACGGTGCTGTTTTAACGGGATGTTTATTTGAAAATAGGACTTGATTTTTTTTACCACTTAGGTTATTATATAAGGCGGACCGCATGAGTATCATACGGCCCGCCTTATATTTGTGTTTCTGTAGCTCAGCAGGATAGAGCGTCCGCCTCCTAAGGTTATGCTCTACCGGCCGCCTTACGATGAAAAGTGATTGTTACCATTTTTAATTGAATAGATGTCTCTGTAGCTCAGCAGGATAGAGCGTTCGCCTCCTAAGGTTATGTTATAACGGACAACTCAGAAAAATTGAATAAAGGATTGAAGTTCGACTTTGGTCGGGCTATAATCATAAATGACGATACGTCGCTATAGCTCAGTTGGATAGAGCGACCGCCTCCTAAGCGGTAGGCCGGAGGTTCAAATCCTCTTAGCGACGCCAGCTCATAACGCCGAAAGCCTTTATTTTCAAAGGTTTTCGGCTTTATTTGTTTTCAGTGGCAGATGACCACTGCATCTGATCTTAGAGCTATGATTACTTAAAAAAATTTTTTGTGGCATCACAAACAGGCATCGAACTCTAGTGAAAAAACAAAATTTTCTGCTAATCATTAGCAAGAAAAAGCCCGTTTTTGCTAATCAGAAAGGCATTCCTGCTAATCAGAGCCAAAATGGTGCAAAAAACCTTGCTAATTAAAAAGGTGGCTGTTGCGTGTTCTACGTCGTTATGCCAAATACAATCTAATATTTTTGCGTTTACATAGAGTGTTTATTTCTCCCCTATTTGGGAGTGAATAGACACTCTTTTTTTGTTTCCAGACTGCTTCTGAAGCGACTGGAGGAAAGGAGGTATTTTGAATCATGAAAACGCAATATGTCGTTGATAAACCAAGCGACTGTCGATACTGCTACTACTGGAAAAACCAAAGGAAAGGATGCAGTCTGGGCAAAGCAAATTGTTACTATCGGATTTCACCATCGCCTAAACCTAAAAGCGATTGCGACGAATGCCCTTATGGGCGAGTGCAGCCCTGCATTGGTTGGTGTACAAAAAAGCTCTTGCGTGAGGTCATTGGAAAGGGGTGATGAAAATGAATTCACGATTGACATCAATAACCCGCATTTGCTGTCCTTATCGTATCAGGGATGGCACAGTCCATAAGACTCCTCTGAATAAAAAAAATCCCCCTACCCAAAGGTGGTGAGGAGGAGCAATGTATGATTACTTCTATGGACAGCAGGCAGAGCTATTCTCATTCTATCGTGTTCCTAAAGTTCTGTTTACAGACGAGAAATTCTCGAATATATCTTCTGAAGCAAAATTGCTCTATGGCATTATGCTTGATCGTATGAATTTGTCGGCAAAAAACGGATGGGTGGATGAACTTGGTCGGGTATATATCATATTCACGATTGAAGAAGTGAAAGGCGCACTTGGTTGTGCAGAGAAAAAAGCAGTAAAGCTATTGCATGAACTGGAAAACAAATGTGGCTTGATCGAACGCAAACGTATTGGACTAGGGAAGCCCAATTATATCTATGTAAAAAACTTTGTGGATAACTCTGTGGAAAGACAAATCTTGAATTGTCAAAAGAACAATTCTGGAACTGCCGAAAAAACATTTCAAGAATTGTCAAAAGCACAAGGTAATAATACTGATATTAAAGATACTGAATATAGTGATACTGATCCTATCATATCTTCCGATTTCTCTGGAAGGGATGTGAAAAAGGATGAGGAATTCCAGAGCTACTATCAGTATTTTTATGAAGAACTTGAAATGGACTATCTTTACAGGGAATTTCCCTATGATAAAGAAGTTCTGGAAAGTATCTTGGAAATATTGGTTGAAACCGTATGTAGCAAACGAAAGTTAATTCGGGTAGCCGGTGATGATAAGCCAGCTGAGGTTGTACGAAGTCGTTTGATGAAGTTAAATTCCGAGCACATTTGCTATGTACTAGACTGTTTTAAGGACAACACAACCAAAATCCGCAATCCTAAACAATATGCTCTTGCGGCTTTGTATAATGCTCCAGTTACGATGGATATAAAAATTGACGCCGATGTACGGCATGATATGGCTTCTGGGTTGATTTGAAAGGTGGTGATATAGAAATGAGAGAAACAATTAGGAAAGGTAAGGTGATGAATTTTGGCAAAAGCAACCATCATGGCAGTAGTTAACCAGAAAGGCGGAACAGGAAAAACAACTACCTGTGAAAATCTGGGGGTTGGTTTGGCAATGGAAGGTAAAAAAGTGCTTTTGGTAGACACCGATCCACAAGCATCGCTCACTATTTGTCTCGGTCATCCTGTTCCAGATCTGCTTTCTCCAACATTATCGGATATGATGGGAAAAATCCTTTCAGAGCAGCCTATTGCTCCTGGCGAAGGCATTCTGCATCATCCGGAAGGTGTTGACTTGATGCCTGCCAACATTGAGTTATCTGGTTTGGAGGTATCGTTGGTTAATGCTATGAGTCGAGAAACTATTCTCAAGCAATATCTAGATACCGTAAAACAGAACTATGATTTCATTCTTCTGGACTGTATGCCCTCTTTGGGTATGCTTACAGTTAATGCACTGGCTGCGGCAGACAACGTACTGATTCCAGTTCAGGCGGCATATCTCCCTGCGAAAGGCTTGGAACAGCTTTTACAGACTATCAATAAGGTGCGCCGCCAAATCAATCCGAAGCTGCGAATTGAGGGCATCCTGCTGACAATGGTAGACAACCGCACGAATTATTCCAAAGACATCAGTAAATTGATTAGGGAAAATTATGGTGGCAAGCTCAAAGTTTATAAGACAGATATTCCTCGTTCTGTTCGTGCTGAAGAAATCAGTGCAGAGGGAACCAGTATTTTTAGACACGATCCGAAAGGCAAAGTAGCCGATGCCTATCGAGTATTAACAAAGGAGGTGTTGCATAATGCCGAAAAAAGGCGGAAACATCAGCTTGAGCAGCTACGATGATATTTTCCAGACAGACCAGTCACGAGAAGAAGCCCAGCAAGAACGAGTACAAGAAATTCCACTTTCCGAACTGCACCCATTTAAGGGACACCCTTTCAAGGTGCTTGATGATGAAGCGATGCAGAAAACGGTCGAAAGTATTGCACAGTTTGGAGTTATGACTCCTGCAATCGCCCGTCCTCGTCCGGAAGGTGGCTATGAGATAATCGCAGGACATCGCCGCCATCATGCTTCTGAGCTTGCAGGAAAAGAAACCATGCCAGTGATAGTGAGGAATATGGACGATGATGCCGCCACCATTTTGATGGTAGATTCTAATCTGCAAAGGGAAACACTCCTTCCCAGTGAGAGAGCTTTTGCTTTCAAAATGAAATCGGATGCAATGAAACATCAGGGTATGCGCACTGATTTAACTTCAGTGCAACTTGCACCGAAGTTAACGACCGCCATCATAGGTGAAGAAAGTGGAATGAGTAGTGACAATGTAAAACGCTATATTCGGCTCACAAATCTCATTCCTGTGCTGTTGGATATGGTAGATGAAAAGAAAATCGCCTTTAACCCTGCGGTCGAAATTTCTTATCTGAAACCAGAGGAACAGCAAGACTTTCTGGAAGCAATGGATTATGCACAGTCCACCCCTTCTCTGTCCCAGGCACAACGTCTGAAAAAATTTAGCCAGGAAGGAAAATGTAGTTTAGATGCCATGTGTGCGATCATGTCTGAGGAAAAAAAGGGTGAATTGGATAGGGTGACAATTAAACACGATGTACTTCGTAAGTATTTTCCAAAGTCTTATACCCCAAAGCAGATGGAGGACACCATTATAAAACTGCTCGAACAATGGCAGCGAAAACGTGAGAAATCTATGGAGAGATAAGGAGGACGTATAAATGTTTACAGAAAAAGAAATGAGCGATGCTTTGAAATGGCTGTTTGATCTGTTTCAGCCAGAGGACTATGAAGCGTATGATGAGGAAGAAGTCGGCTGTGCTGCTTTGTGTCTGCCGGAAATTTGTATGGCTCTGCGAGATAAGGCAGAAACACCGTATGAGTATGTCGTAAAAACTAATATCGACCGTGGGTTCGAGTACCGTGGCAAGGAATTATTCATGCAGAGAGCCTGCCTGGTTTATTCGGATATGGAAATCGGCATTTACGACATGACCGATACTTCCTATAATCGGGAGCTTTGGCTGCTGGAGGATATGAGTTTTGTTTTGGTACACAATGTCAGCATGGTCATCAAGTCCGGTGATTTCTACTATGCTACGGAGTATCGTTCGATTATGAAACTGCTGAAGGAAAGAGATGACCTGTTCTTTACACCGGAAAGTCTAACTGAGGAACTGGAAGAAATGTGTGTTCCTCAGTGGGAGAACGAAGCGACTATTTATGAACTGTAAGGTTTGTGGATAGTCGCTTTTGTTATATCCGAAAGAAACGGAGGTAGATATATTTGAAAGAGTATGACATCAAAATCACCAAAACCCTCGAAAAGACGGTAACCGTAAAAGCAGAATCAATGGAAGCTGCACAAGCGAAAGTTGAGGAGGAATATTACAATTCCGAACATATCCTCGATTCTGAAAATTTTACCGGTGTGGATTTTTCAGCAGAAGCTGAACGTGAAATTGTGCAGGAACAGAAAGAACAGCTGGATGTTTTGCTCGTCAAGCCTGGAATGTATCCCCAGGCGGTTCAGATTGGCGGTGAGCTGGCAGATTTGCAGAAAGCTGTTGGCGGCGATATAGAAGCGGTCTATCCCTACAATGAACCGGTGGCATTGATTGTCAATGACGAAGGAAAGCTGAACGGCAGTGAACTGAACCGAGCGTTGCGGGATGATAATGGGCAGATTTATGACATTGTCGCCGGCGACTTTCTGGTTGTCGGTCTGGGAGAGGAGGACTTTGCTTCCCTATCTCCTGAGCTAATGGAGAAATTCGAAAAAGAGTTCCATCAACCGGAAATGTTTGTCCGCATGGGGCGCAGTATCATGGCACTTCCCTTGCCGGATGACAAAGTGAAATCTGCGGACACTCCCATGAAAGCTGAGCCTATGCCGCAGAAAAACAGTCCTGACAGAGAAATTCTTTGAGGAGGCATGCTATGCCAGGAAAAACAATTGGAGAGTTAATGGAAGAAATGCGAATAAAGGCAGGTGCAAAAGAATATCATGGACATTCTTATATGGACTTGCAGCGTTTTGCTGATGATACCAGGCATATGATTATTTTTGATGTCCTCTCAAATGATTCGCCTATTGGCTGGAAAGGTGAACGAACCAGGCTGTATCTTACTCAGTCTGGTTATGAGAAGGCTTTGGAGAGCCAGGAAAAAGGTCAAATTAAAATCATTAGCCATGCCAATGTCAGAAATGGCAATTTGCATTATGAGCATAAAGAACAGGTGCGATGAAATGATTTTCTTGTTTGCAAGGAGGTGAGATAAATTGCAGGAGGAAGTTGAAAACAGAACAGTCAATTTGGCAATCAGTACTACCCGTCTGACAGTGCGAACGATTATTGCTGGTATCCGCAAATATTTGCAGCATCGAGAAAAGGTAAAAGCCCGAAAAGGTAGAGAGCCTGCTGTTCATGGCAAGCAGTCTGTTAAAAAGCTGCTGGGGCAGAATCAAGGTGCTGCCAATGCGGAGGTTGAAAAAGAAGGGATCAAAGACTTTGAACGCCTTGCGAAGAAGTATGGCGTAGATTTTGCGGTAAGAAAGGATAAAACGGTTGAGCCGCCCCGTTATTTTGTATTTGTTCGAGCAAAGGATTCAGACGCTTTGGATGCCATCTGCAAAGAACATCAAGCAAGGTCATTGACTAAAGATAAGAAGCCGAGTGTGCTGGCACAGCTCAGCAAATTCAAAAATCTGGTGGCATCGCTGCCGAAGAAGATTCGTGAAAAGAAACAGGAGCGTGATTTATGATAGATACAAGAAAAATTAAAAAGCTCCTGATTCTGAATATCCCATATGTCATATTGGGATTGGTTGCAACAAATATCGGAGAAGCATGGCGAATGGCTGAGGGTGCAGATAGTTCTGCAAAACTCCTCAGCCTTTTTTCTACTCTCCCTGTTGCATTTGGGAATCCTCTGCCGAGCTTTTATCCGCTTGATTTGATTATCGGTATCCTCTGCGGTGCAGGTTTGCGGCTTGCAGTGTATCTGCGAGGGAAAAATGCAAAAAAGTATCGACACAATGTTGAGTATGGCTCTGCCCGATGGGGAACTGCCAAAGATATTGAACCATTTATGGCTCCGGCATTTGAGGATAACATTATTCTCACAAAGACAGAGCGATTAATGATGAGCAACCGCCCGAAAAATCCTGCCAATGCCAGAAATAAAAACGTTTTGATTGTCGGTGGTTCCGGTTCAGGAAAAACCAGATTCTGGATTAAACCGAACCTGCTCCAATGCACTTCAAAAAAGCATCCTACTTCATTCGTAGTGACCGATCCGAAAGCCAGTATCGTCATTGAATGTGGCAATGCCCTTTTGAAAAACAATTATAACATCAAGATTTTCAATACTATCAATTTCAAAAAGTCCATGCACTATAATCCGATGGCGTATATTCACTCAGAAAAGGATATTCTGAAGCTGGTCACTGCGTTAATTGCCAACACAAAGGGGGACGGAAAAGCCGGTGATGAGTTCTGGACGAAAGCTGAAACCCTGCTTTACTGTGCTTTGATTGGCTATATCCACTACGAAGCTCCTTTAGAAGAACAAAACTTCTCGACTTTGATTGAGTTTCTTAACGCAATGGAGGTGCGTGAAGACGATGATGAGTTCCAAAACCCTGTGGACATGATGTTTGAAGCATTGGAAAAGAAAAATCCGAACCATTTTGCCGTGCGGCAGTATAAGAAGTACAAGCTGGCGGCGGGCAAGACAGCAAAAAGTATTCTTATTTCTTGTGGTGCTCGCCTGGCTCCTTTTGATATTCAGGAAGTAAGAGATGTTACCGCCTACGATGAGTTGCAGCTGGACACTTTGGGAGATAAGAAAACAGCTCTGTTCCTTATCATGTCAGATACAGACAGCACCTTTAATTTTTTGATTTCTATGATTTACACTCAGCTTTTTAACCTGCTGTGTGAGAAGGCTGACGACATTTATGGTGGTCGCCTTCCTGTTCATGTGAGGTGTCTGATTGATGAGGCTGCTAATATTGGGCAGATTCCCAATCTCGAAAAACTGGTGGCAACGATTCGTTCCAGAGAGATTTCCGCCTGTCTGGTATTGCAGGCACAATCTCAGCTGAAGGCAATTTACAAGGATAATGCGGATACAATCATCGGCAACATGGATTCCCGTATTTTCCTGGGCGGTTCGGAACCGACCACCCTGAAAGAACTGAATCAGGCACTTGGGAAAGAAACAATCGATACGTTCAATACTTCCAACACCAGAGGAAACAGTCCTTCCTATGGTATGAATTATCAAAAGTTAGGGAAAGACCTTGCTACTGTGGATGAACTTTCCGTACTGGATGGCAGCAAATGTATCTTGCAGTTGCGTGGTGTGCGACCATTTTTGTCGGATAAATATGACCTCACGCAACACCCAAACTTCAAACTGACCGCAGACTATGACAAGAAAAATGAGTTTAAAATCGAAAAATTTCTCAGTCATCGGTTACGACTGAAAGCGAACGACGAATTTGTTGTGGTGGATGCGGATTAAACAGAAAGGAATGATTCGATGCATGATTTAAAAGCAGTATCTTCGTTGGTAAAGCAGATTCTGGAGGAAAATGCTTCTGCAAGGAACAGCGACAATGTTCTGTACCTGGAAATTTTGCGATACTATTCCTCAGCAAAAGGCGTTGATCTGTATCAGCTGTCCGTACCTGATTTTCTGATGAAGCTGGAGCAGAAAGGCTTTCCGGCGTTTGAAACGGTCAGACGCAGCAGACAAAAGGTACAGGCAACCTATCCCAATCTGGCGGCGACCGGAGCAGTAGGTGAGTTTCGAGCAAGAAATGAAAAGGTGTACCGAGAGTTTGCTAAGAGCGAGGTATAACCTATGACTGTCGGACAGCGTATGAAAAAAGTACGCCTTTTTCGAGGAATGACACAGAAACAACTCGGAATTATGGCGGGACTTGGTGCAAATGGAGATATTCGCATTGCCCAGTATGAAAGCGGGGTTCGGACTCCTAAAGAACAGATGCTTATCAAAATAGCAGATGTACTTTGTGTACAGCCTGCTGTTTTTTCTTCAAGAGTCTGCGCTTCTAAAAATGATTTTATACAGGCTCTCTTTTGGATAGAGGAATTAAAAGGTGGTGATGAAATATATGACTGTATAAAGGTATGGGAGAAAATGAAATCCAAATATGAAGCCGGTGAAATTTCAAAGGAAGAATATTTTCAATGGAAGCTCACCTATGGCAGTAACCCTCCGACCGAAACAACGGTATGATGGAGGGCTTTTTTTGTACTCAAAATTTGTATTCAAAGATTCAGGAGGATAACAATATGGAATTTTTCACTTCCGCAGTTGATGTTTTGAAGATTCTGGTCATTGCTCTGGGTGCTGGTCTTGGTATCTGGGGTGCGATTAACCTGCTTGAGGGTTATGGTAATGATAACCCTGGAGCAAAGAGCCAGGGTATGAAACAGTTGATGGCAGGCGGCGGTGTCGCTCTGATTGGAACGACTCTTGTTCCCCTGCTTGCGAATCTGTTTTCCTGATTATCGGAGGAAACTCCGGCAGGCGGCGAAAGCTGCCTGTTACATATCGACTATTAACTGTAATGTTAGAAAGGAAATGAAAAATGGGAAGAAGAAAGAGATTGTATCCGATGAATCTGCTGACAGAATTATCACTGAATCAGGAAATGGGAACAAACATTGATTATGAAAATTTAAGCGAAGATCAACTTGCTGGCTTACATTATGCTCTATCCTGTTTGACTGAGCGAAACCGGCTTCTTATTCGTGAATATTATGAGAACTATAAAAGCCGACGTCAGCTTGCAGAAACATATCGTTTACCCGAAAGTTATATCCGACAGTGCATTGCTCGTGCGCTGCGGGATTTCAGTGGAAACACCAAGATGTTTTCCTATATCACAAATGGCTATCAAGCCAATATGGAATGTCTTACCCGACAACTGGCGGAAGAAGAAGCCCTCTATAAACAGAAAAGAGGGATTTGCGATAAAAGTCATCTTTTTTATCAGGATGTTACTGCTTTGAGGTTTCCGGCAAGAATCAATACAGCTTTACGTTGGACAGACATTCAAACAGTTCGTGAATTGCTGATTTGGATTTGTGCGGGATTTCGTATTCGGAATCTTGGTGAAATTTCGATTGAACGGATTTTCGAGAAGCTAACAGCTGAAAATCTGCTGCCTGCCAATTTTCAAGTTGAAGTGCTGCCCAATTCACTGCCACGACTTAATATTGAAGCTGAGGTATTCGGGAAGCTCAATTCCTATGACATATAACAAGTGGGCGGTATGTACCGCCCTTACATAGCCAGGTGACTGTTATTCAGTTGCCTGGCTATTTCTATATCCTCATTTTTCCGGCAGGTGCACATGGCGAAAGAATGAGGAAATCATCAATCTATTTCTATCACAAGGAGGAAAACGTATGGAATTTTTCAACAGCGCAGTAACCGTCCTTCAGACTCTGGTAGTCGCACTCGGTGCCGGTCTTGGTATCTGGGGAGCAATTAACTTGCTTGAGGGCTATGGCAATGATAACCCTGGAGCCAAGAGCCAGGGTATGAAACAGTTGATGGCAGGTGGCGGTGTCGCTCTCATCGGCATTACGCTGGTTCCTCTCCTCTCCGGTCTGTTCGGTTAAGGGAGTGAGGCAGCTGATGTCAGGAGGGGGTGGTCAATGACACAGTCTTTATTTGAAGCGGTAAAACAGTCTGTTACTACAAAAGCAGCCGCAGGACATTACGGGATTGAGGTTAAGCGGGGTGGGATGGCAAAGTGTCCATTCCACTCCGATCAATCTCCCAGCCTGAAGCTGAACGATGACTATTTCTACTGTTTTGGCTGCGGTGCGACAGGCGATGTAATTGATTTTGTTGCCCGCTTATTTCAAATTGGCACGAAGGAAGCCGCAGAAAAGATTGCCGCAGATTTCGGGCTTTTGTATGACCGTCACACCCAGTATATTCCGTCAAAACGAACAGCTACAGCGGCTCAAATTCAAAAACAACGGGAGCGTTACACCTATGGTGTGCTGGCTCGGTATCACCGTCAACTGCAAGAGTGGATGGAGCACTATTCGCCTGAAAGTCCGGAACAGGAGATTGACCTCAGATATGTGGAAGCTGTCCATCAAAAAGACTATGTGGAGTATCTAATGGATATTTTTCTGTCTGGTGATTCAGAAGAAAGAGCTTTGCTTTGTGCCGAACGCAATCCGGACATTCGGAGTATTTCTCATCGTTTGGCTCAGCTTGAAAATGAAAAAAGGCAATTCAAAAATGAATCATTACTACGTTAAAAAGGAGGAAGTTATATGGATTTTTTTAATGAAGCAATAAACGTTCTTCAGGTTTTGGTAGTTGCTTTGGGTGCCGGTCTTGGCATCTGGGGAGCAATTAACCTGCTTGAGGGTTACGGCAATGATAACCCTGGAGCCAATGCTCATGTGCGGTAAAGTAATAAAAAGATTTAGGTAGCCGCCTTAACTATTCCTAAATAAGATAATATGCACAGTATTTTCTCGTAAATAGAAAATAAATTATTGCATTTTACCAATTATTATGTTAAAATGACAATGTAACAAAGAGCTATGTATTTTTAAGGAAAGGGAGGAACTTATGAATTTAAGAAAATCTATTTTAGCACTTTCAGTAGTAGCTGGAATTGTAGCTGCTCCAATGACTGTATTTGCCGCTCATACTCATAGTTGGGGTTCTCCCCCAGTACTATGGATATGAAGATGAAATGCCTGGTATATATGATGACTGGGATAAATGTGCGACACGTCATGTATATAATTACAAACAATGTTTAATTTGTGGAGAAGTAAGCATTTATGAAGTTGAGACGATTGAAATGTCTCACAAATGGGTGAATGGTGCATGTGTATATTGCAACAAAGGTTACGCGAAAGAGATAAATTAACATAGTATCATTACCGGCAAGTTTATAATCAAAAAATAGAAAGCATTGAGAATATTTCAAAATTTCTTGAAAGTACTCTCAGTGCTTTCTTTGATAATATGAAAGGAGAAATAAATGCAAAAAAAACAACTTTCTGTATTAGTACTAATTATTTTATGCTTTTTATTAGGATGTAACAGAGAAACACCAAAAGATGAATCTCAACAAAATTATGAAGATGAATCTAATATTTCTAAAACAAATGGAGAAGAACTTGTAAATATAAACAGTGAATTGTTAGGTTCGACTCCTTTTGATATCCAAATCGATAAAACAGCATTGCAGACTAGAAAAGAAACAGAAACAGAAGTTACAATAAAGACAAATTTAACAGACTGGGGTTATACTGTTTCTTCTGAAAAAGGGAAAATATCTGATATAAATAAAAATTCATTCATATATATAGCACCTAAAGATGAGAGGGATGATACTATAAAAATACAATTATCGGACTATGAAAATGGCATATCATATGAATATACAATTCCACTTATTTTTGCGGGAAACAATGAACATTCTTTAGATAAATTCAAGGAAAATCTTTCAAGATTACCTAATAGTTAGTAAAGAGTCGATAGACTAAAGTACCACCATCCTCTTTTATTTCAACTGAATATCCATCCCGCCGCACCGCAGCGGCACATGAAGCAGTAAATCCGAAAAAGATTTGCTGCTTTTTTTGCGTCCATTTTTGGCAAATTTCCAAAAGTTCCGTATTAGACAGTGAAACCAAAAAAGGCTGCCATTTTTTTCAGACAGCGGGCAAAACGCAGCTTCCGAAACGCCTTATTGTCGGGAAAGACCGAGCCGCCGGAAAAGTTCTTGCCGGAAAGTCCGTCCATTCTGCTCTTTTGTGGTTTGTAGGGAGTAAGGGAAAAACGCCAGCCCGCAGCCTTTTATAAAAAAAGCTGGTTATAGATTTTCTGAAAAAGTGGCAGTAGCAAGTGAACGGCAGGCCGGCAGTTTCTTAGAGCAAGATTCTACCGAGGTGCCAAAATTCGCTTATCGCTCATTTTGCCCCTGCGGGAATCTTGTTGGGGAGTGCCTTCCCCAAACCCTGCTTATGCGGCTTGCGCCGCTGAAAAACCCCTCAAAATATTTTTCGGATTTTTCAAAAACAGTTCCGCTTCACACCCTGTTTTTCTCCTATTAGTGAGAGGACACCACGCACAGAAAGGAGGTCAACCACCTATGAAACGATACAACACGCCGCACCGCAGCCGGGTAGTCAAAACACGCATGACCGAGGAAGAATACGCCGAGTTTGCCCAGCGGCTTTCTGCTTACCACATGAGCCAAGCCGAGTTTATCCGGCAAGCCATAACCGGGGCAGCCATACGCCCCATCATAACCGTTTCCCCCATCAATGACGAGCTGCTTGCCGCTGTCGGGAAGCTGACCGCCGAATACGGGAGGATCGGCGGCAACTTAAACCAGATAGCCCGGACGCTGAACGAGTGGCACAGTCCCTATCCGCAGCTTGCCGGGGAGGTACGGGCGGCGGTTTCCGACCTTGCTGCCCTAAAGTTTGAAGTCTTGCAGAAAGTGGGTGACGCTGTTGGCAACATTCAAACATATCAGCTCTAAAAACGCCGACTATGGCGCAGCGGAAGCCTATCTCACATTTGAGCATGACGAGTTTACCATGAAAGCCACCCTTGATGAAAACGGGCGGCTGATACCGAGGGAGGATTACCGCATTTCTTCCCTCAACTGCGGGGGCGAGGATTTCGCTGTTGCCTGTATGCGAGCCAATCTCCGCTATGAGAAAAACCAAAAACGGGAAGATGTGAAAAGCCACCACTATATCATCAGCTTTGACCCACGGGACGGGACAGACAACGGCTTGACCGTAGACCGGGCGCAGGAGCTGGGCGAGCAGTTCTGCAAGGAGCATTTCCCCGGACACCAAGCCCTAATCTGCACCCACCCGGACGGGCATAACCACAGCGGGAATATCCATGTGCATATCGTCATCAACTCCCTGCGGATTTACGAAGTCCCGCTTCTGCCCTACATGGACAGACCAGCCGACACGCTGGAGGGCTGCAAGCACCGCTGCACCAACGCCGCTATGGAATATTTCAAGAGTGAAGTCATGGAGATGTGCCACCGGGAGGGGCTTTACCAAATCGACCTCTTGAACGGCAGCAAGGAACGGATAACCGAACGGGAATACTGGGCGGCAAAGAAAGGGCAGCTTGCCCTTGACAAAGAGAACGCCGCCAGAGAAGCCGCCGGACAGCCGACCAAGCCCACCAAGTTTGAAACGGACAAGGCGAAGCTGCGCCGGACGATACGGCAGGCACTTTCCCAAGCTGGCAGCTTTGACGAGTTTTCTTCCCTTTTGCTGCGGGAGGGTGTGACCGTCAAGGAGAGCCGGGGGCGGCTTTCCTACCTCACGCCGGACAGGACAAAGCCTATCACAGCCCGAAAGCTGGGGGACGATTTTGACAAGGCTGCTGTCCTTGCCCTGCTCACGCAGAACGCCCACAGAGCTGCCGAACAGACCAAAGCCATACCCGAATACCCTGCCGCAGTTAAAAAGCCGTTACAAGGGGAAAAAGCTGCAAAAACCACCCCGGCAGACAACACCTTGCAGCGCATGGTTGACCGGGAAGCCAAGCGAGCCGAGGGCAAGGGCGTGGGCTATGACCGCTGGGCGGCAAAGCACAACCTAAAGCAAATGGCAGCTACCGTTACCGCCTATCAGCAGTACGGCTTTTCCTCCCCGGAGGAACTGGACGAAGCCTGTTCTGCCGCCTATGCCGCCATGCAGGAAAGCCTTACAGAGCTGAAGCAGGTGGAAAAGACACTGAACGGGAAAAAGGAGCTGCAACGGCAGGTGCTTGCCTATTCCAAGACCCGCCCTGTCCGGGACGGGCTGAAACAGCAGAAAAACGCCAAAGCAAAAGCAGCCTACCGACAGAAGCACGAAAGCGACTTTATCATAGCAGACGCAGCCGCCCGCTATTTCAGGGAGAACGGCATTTCCAAGCTGCCGAGCTATAAAGCCCTGCAAGCAGAGATTGAAAGCCTTATCAAAGAGAAAAACAGCGGCTACAACGATTACCGGGCAAAACGGGAGGAATACCGCCGCTTACAGACTGTCAAGGGCAATATCGACCAGATTTTACGCCGGGAACGCAAGCCTGTGAAAAGGCAGGAACAGGAGCGATAAAAACCGCCCCAAAATGTACCCGAACCCATACAGAACAAGGGGGCTGCCCCGTACCCTATCCGCAATACCAAAGGATTTTTTAACGGGCTTACAGGGCAGAAAAACCCCGAAAATGATACCGAGATGATACAGAATTACCGCCGATACCGCCACACCAGCGGAAACGGCAGAAAGGAGCGCACCCATGCCAAGAATGAGCAAGAAACGGCGGCTGGAATGGTCTTTTTTCCTGCGGCAAGTAAAAGTCGGGAATACCACCTGCGACCGTATCACATACAACGACCTCTGCCGGGGCTGTACCCATAGCTGCAAGCAGAGCTTCCGGGCGGTTATCATACTCTGCCCCCACTACTACTCCAAACGCCGGAAAAAGGAGGACAGGGACAATGGCAGATAACCGCAAGTATTACTACCTCAAGCTGAAAGAGAACTTTTTTGACAGCGACTCCATTGTGCTGCTGGAAGATATGAAAGACGGGATTTTATACTCCAATATCCTCTTGAAGCTGTACTTAAAATCGCTGAAAAACGGCGGGAAATTGCAGCTTGACGAGCATATCCCCTACACAGCGCAGATGATAGCGACACTGACCCGCCACCAGATAGGGACGGTTGAGAGGGCTTTAGAGATTTTCCGGCAGTTGGGGCTTGTGGAGCAGCTTGACAGCGGGGCTTTCTATATGACCGACATTGAGCTGATGATAGGACAGTCCTCTACCGAAGCCGAGCGAAAACGGGCTGCAAGGCTGGAAAACAAGGCACTTTTACCGCCCCGGACAAAAGGCGGACATTTGTCCGACATTCGTCCACCAGAGATAGAGTTAGAGAAAGAGATAGAGATAGAAAAAGAGAGAGAGGGAGAAACGGGACACCCCGCCCCCGCCGCTTATGGCAGATACAACAATGTGATACTGACCGATACAGAGCTTTCCGGGCTGAAAACAGAGCTGCCCGACAAGTGGGAGTATTATATTGACCGGCTTTCCTGCCATATCGCTTCCACCGGGAAGCAGTACCAGAGCCATGCAGCCACCATTTACAAGTGGGCGCAGGAGGACGCTGCCAAAGGCAAGGCTGCCCCGAAACAGGGCATACCCGATTATTCATGCAAGGAGGGCGAGAGCTTATGAAAAACGAGATTGAAGCTATGATTACGGACATTACAGCCACTACCGCCGAAGCGGAGGACTACACAGGCGAGGACGGGCTTTTATACTGCGGCAAGTGCCATACGCCCAAAGAAGCCTACTTTGCAGAGGGAAAGAC
>CDYE01004332.1_pt1 | contig 16526 bp, 20 predicted proteins | sample 557661 | NCBI WGS metagenome assembly CDYE01 (sample SAMEA3182080, study PRJEB8094) | gut metagenome | biome: human; feature: gut; material: Stool; isolation source: human stools | place: Canada | collected 2012-11-08
GCCTTGGTATAATTAGGGTACATCTATAAGGGGTCACCTCCGTAACATTAAACTTTGGTCGGGATAATGCGTTTAGGAGGCTTCTTATAGATGTATTTTATTACAACGAAAAGAATGTTGGAAGTGTGCTTTTCAGCACACCCCAACATTCAGTATAGAACCGAAATATATAAAAAGACGGGAATGGCTTGACATTCAATCTTATTCAACCCCTACAATAAACCTGTAAGGAGGTGTGTATATGACAATCAAAGAGGTAGAGACCCTGACTGGAATCACAAAAGCCAATATCAGGTTTTACGAGAAGGAAGGTCTTTTAGCTCCGGGCCGGAGTTCCAATAATTACAGGGAGTACAGTGAGGATGATGTGGAACATCTGAGAAAGATACGAATTTTCCGCATCATGGGATTTTCAGTGGCCCAGATTCGCCAGCTGGCAGACCAGCCTCAGAGGGCAGCGGTTCTCATGGAAGCGCGGGCAGGACAGATACAAAAGGAAGTTAAGGAGCTGGAGCGCGTCAGACAAGTGTGTCTGGAGGTCAGGGATTCAGGGTGGAGGTTTGACACACTGGACCCGCAGCTGCTGGAAATGAAACTGGAATGGGAAAAGAAAGGAAAGGATATCATGAAAAAGGACAGGATTGACAGGCTGTGCAAGGCAAGGGATATGGCATACTTATTTTGTTTTCTGTGCATTGTATCCATGATTATGTTTCCAATTAACCAGGTTTTGGGAATAAGACTGCCGGAGAAATTCATTCAGATCTGGCGCCTTGTCATAACCATTTCACCGTTTCCGGCTCTGCTCCTGGGAGCTGCCGCAGCGGGAAAGGCGCGCTGGCAGGTGCCTGATTTGAACCGGATTCTGCCGGACAGCGGAAAGCCGTTTATGAAAAAGGAGAGGGACAGGGGGAAGCTGTATGAAAGAGTCTGCTTTCTGAACCAGATCGGGCTCACCTCTCTGGTACTAATTCCCTTGAATAAGGCGCTGGGTATTCAGCTGCCCTTGTGGGTGACATGCGGATGGATGGCTGTGATAGCAGGTCTGGCCATAGCTGTTATGGTGCTTAAAAACAGAGGGTAGGGTGAAACAGGACGGCTTTTCAGATGGCTTTGCTCCATAAAAGCATGGTTGCGTGAAACCGGGAAAGGGTGGTATACTGTCTGTTAGAACCATTTATGGAAACTGCTGGAAAGGGAGTACTGGGAGCTATGGAACGAGAAGTCAGTCTGGAGGATATATCTGACGGGAAATTATATGGTATCAATGATATGGTGAGGGCTGACAGCGGCGGATGTGAAGGCTGTTCTGCCTGCTGCCGCGGTATGGGGTCATCCATCATACTGGACCCTCTGGATATGTTCCGCCTTTCGGGGAACCTTGGGATGACACCGGAACAGCTTCTGTCTGGCCCCCTTGAGGTGAATATGGTGGACGGCATTATCCTGCCCAATATCCGGATGACAGGCCGGGATGAGGCCTGTTCCTTCCTGAACGGAGAGGGCAGGTGCGGTATCCATTCTTACAGGCCTGGGTTCTGCCGTCTCTTCCCGCTGGGAAGACTGTATGAGAACCGGTCCTTCAGCTACTTCCTTCAGGTCCATGAGTGTCCTAAGGATAACAGAAGCAAGGTAAAGGTCCGCAAGTGGATTGATACCCCGGATGTAAAGCTGTATGAGAAATTTGTAAATGACTGGCATTATTTTCTCAAGGATCTGGAACATGGACTGGAAGAAAATGGAAGCCTGGACATCAGGAGAACGGTGGTTATGTATGTGCTGAATCAGTTTTACATAACTCCTTATAACAGCGGGGAAGAGTTCTATCCGCAGTTTTACAGGAGGATTACAGAGGCTTCTGAGTTTGCGGCACGTTCCGGAATTAAAACCAGCCTTTAAAAGCAGTTTTCGGATATCAACCAATGGACAGGAGGAAGATTCATATGGAATTAGATGCAGTATTGAGGGAAAGAAGAAGTATGAGAAAGTACCAGCCGGACAGGAAAGTGAGCCGTGAACAGGTGAAGGAGATCCTTAAGGCAGCCACCCTTGCGCCGTCCTGGAAAAATTCCCAGACAGCCAGATACTATGTGGTTATGTCAGATGACATGCTCAAAAAGGTAAAGGAAACCTGCCTTCCGGCCTTTAACCAGACAAACAGCAAGGATGCGCCTGTACTGATTGTGGCCGCCTTTGTTAAGAACCGCTCAGGATATGAAAATGACGGAACCCCTTCCAATGAGCTGGGAAACGGATGGGGCTGCTACGATTTGGGGATGCATAACCAGAACCTTCTGCTGAAGGCAAAGGATTTGGGCCTGGACACCCTGGTCATGGGAATCAGGGATGCTGGTAAGCTGAGGGAACTGCTCTCCATTGGGGAGGACCAGGATGTGGCGGCGGTCATTGCCCTTGGATATGGCGCGGCCGACCCTCAGATGCCAAAGCGCTGTACGGTCCGGGAGATTGCCAGATTCTATTAATCAGCGCGGAGGTAAGGCATGGACAGGATTACGAGAGTATCCATAGTAGGAATGGGTGCGTTGGGTGTATTGTACGGGGATTTCTTTGCAAGGACCCTGGGGCTGGAGCAGGTGACATTCCTGGCAGACAGGGACCGGGTGGAACGTTACCGGGATACCACGGTATACTGTAACGGAAGAGGATGGAAATTCGCGGTCTGTCCGGGAGATGAAGCGGACCCCGGAGGACCGGCCCAGCTTCTTATATTTGCCGTGAAAGCCACTGCGCTTGAGGCGTCTGTCCCCATGGTCAGGAATCAGGTGGGAAAGGATACCGTGATTCTTTCCGTACTCAATGGAATTACCAGTGAAGCCGTCATAGGAAACATACTGGGAATGGAGCACGTGCTGTACTGCGTGGCCCAGGGAATGGATGCAGTGAAGATGGGAAATGAGCTGACCTATTCCCATATGGGACAGATATGTATAGGGATTCCCCAACATGAACCGCAGAAAGAGGCAATGCTGGAGGCGGTCACAGAGCTGTTTGAGCGGACAGGACTTCCCTATACCAGGGAGCCGGATATCCTGCGCAGGCTCTGGTGCAAATGGATGCTGAATGTGGGGGTGAACCAGGCTGTCATGGTGGAGGAAGGGACTTATGGAACCGTACAAAGGCCGGGACCGGCCAGACAGATGATGAAGGCAGCCATGGCTGAAGTAGTGGAGCTGGCCGGAAGAGAGGGAATCCGGGTGACCATGGAGGATTTGGACGCCTATGTTGACCTGATTGACAGTCTGAACCCTGATGGTATGCCCTCTATGCGGCAGGATGGATTGGCCCGCAGGCCCTCGGAAGTGGAATTTTTTGCGGGCACCGTGATTCGCCGGGCAGAGGCGGCCGGCCTGGATGTGCCGGTGAACAGGGAGCTGTACCGGAGGATTAAGGGGATGGAGAGCGGATACCCAGTGTGATTTGCGCTGCTCCATCAGAGGAAATGTGTGCATGGAAACAAGAAAAGCCGGAAAGCGAAATTCGTTTTCCGGCCATTTTTTCACCCCTAGGGTTCAAAATACCCCTTCACCACCTCAGCGATTCCCTCAGCCAATGCCCCATGGTTCTTTGCGTCCATGTGGAGCTGGTCAATGCTGCTGGGACCGGCCAGGGATGCGGCATCCAGGAAAAGACAGCCCTCAGCTTTTGCCAGCTCCTGATAGAGGGGCGCAAGGGCCATTGATTTACCGGGTGCGGTTTCATCAAAACTGACATAGGGACAGTGTTCCATGTCATTTCCTATATGGATAGGGGATATCACCAGAATCTTAGGCTTCTTATAGCCTTCCCCGTAATCAAATCCCTGTACCGTGTGACACAGGTTTTCCATTCCCTTTGTTATAACCCTGGGCGAGGCATGAAAGTGGGCCTTGCAGTCATTGGTGCCCAGGAACAGAATGACCAGGTCCAGCGGTTTGTGGCTCTGGAGTGCCATGGGAAGGGCCTGGATGCCGCATCGTCCGGGCTCCAGCGGGTCATCCCATACCGTGGTGCGTCCGCCCATGCCTTCCTCAATCACATAATACTCAGGCCCCAGCAGAACCTGAAGCCGTCCGGGCCAGCGGGTATTCCAGGAATGGCGTCCTCCTTTGGGATTGGTCCCGAATGTGTTGGAGTCGCCGAAGCAGAGAATATTTATCATAGACAGAACCTCCTTATTGCATGGTTGAGCTGTTCCAATCAGTAACCACACTTTTCTCCTATGATATCACAAGTAATGGAAAAATGGATTACTTTATGATAAAATAAACGAAACTGTAACAGGAGGAAACATCTATATGGATAAGATTTCAAAGGGATTTGTGGGCAGGACAGTACGCGCTGTTCTGTTCATTATTCTTATCATTGCATTCTGCACTGCCATATCCAGCGCAGGCATATATCTGGCATCCAGATATGGGCTGACCCAGTCCAGGGAGCAGGTGCCGCTGACAGCTCTTTACCTGGGAAATGAAGGAAAGGTGGAACTTCCGGGAAGGGGAAAGATGGCGGAGGGAAACGGATGGAGACTGAGAAATTCCAGGGACAGCTATACGCTGACATTGGACAATGCGGTTATAGAAAACACAGTCATGGAAAATACAGTCATGGAAAACGCGGAGTCCTCCCGCCCGGCAATTGATATAACAGGGGATTTAACCATCGAGTTAAAGGAGGGCAGCGGCAGCTGGATCCGGTCAGAAGGTGCAGGTATGCGCATACATTCAGGTACCCTGGTCATCCGGGGAAAGGGAAGCCTGGACATTGAAGCCAAAACAGCAGGCATATTGGGGAACCGGACGGAAAACGGCCAGGCAGCCCTGCGCCTGGAGGGCGGACAGCTGGATATAAAGGGAACGTATGCGGGAATATCGTGTCCGGAGGTGGATATTGCCGGTGGAACCGGTACGGTTTCAGCTTTGGGCCAAGGTGGAATCGGCATTTATTCATGCAGAATCAAAGTGGAAGAATCAGAAGGGGAGATGACGGCAGAGGGCAGCGGTGCAGCGGTGCTGGCAGGCGGCAGCGGGGAGATGAAGCCATCCATAAAGTCAGATGGAAAAGTGACGGCAGGACCTGGCGATGTCCGGGTTGTGGAGTTTGACGCTGCCCGGCCAGAACACATGGCAGGCCATGAGGAAGAAATCGGGGGATGGATGGGGGGAACTCATTCTGCCCTGCTTACATATTCGACGGAGGATATGGTTACTTATAATGAAGATACATCCTGTTTTGACGGTTCAGCCAGGACCCTCAGGTTTGCCGCAGAATAAGGAAATAGAACAGATGGAGGAATGAAAATGAATCTTACCGTATTATGCTACAAAAAATGCTCTACCTGCCAGAAGGCTTTAAAGTGGCTGGATGCCAATGGGATTTCCTATGTGGAAAGGCCTGTCAGGGAGGAGAATCCCACCCTGGAGGAATTAAAGGAATGGTATGGGATGAGCGGGCTTTCTCTAAAGCGTTTCTTTAATACCAGCGGAAATATCTACAAGGAAATGTCTCTGAAAGATAAACTGCCGTCCATGAGTGAGGACGAGCAGCTGGCGCTTCTGGCCACGGACGGGATGTTGGTGAAAAGACCGCTGGTGGTGGGGGATGGCTTTGTGCTCACTGGATTTAAGGAGGCGGAGTGGAAGGAAAAGCTGCTGTAGATTTTAACACACACATATAATCAACCTGACATGAAATATGATATGCCGGAAGATGCACCTTGTAAACAGTGCGTTCTTCCGGCATTTTTAAATGATATTGTTTTTTCATAATAATTGTGGAACATGGAGTACGAAACAGCCATTCTCTATGTCTGGTCTGCCGCCACCAAATCATCCAGGGTTCCAAAATGATATCCCATTTCCTCCCACTTGGTCAGAAGTTCATCCAGAATCTGCCCATTTGTTTTGGAGGTGCTGTGAAGCAGGACAATGGCGCCGGGATGAATGCGGGTCAGCAGCTTTTTAAAGGCTTCCTCTTTGGTTGGCTGCTTATCTTCATACCAGTCCACATAGGCCAGACTCCAGAAAAAAGTCTTATAGCCCATGTCATTGGCCATTTTCAGGTTGCTTTCACTGTATTTGCCCTGGGGGGGACGGTAATACTTTTTCATTGGCTGTCCCGTGGTCTGCTGGTACAGGGTTTCCAGGTCATTCAGTTCCTTTTCAAAGGCTTCCTTGGTGGAGATTTTCGACATATCCGGATGGTGGAAGGTATGGTTTCCCACATTGTGGCCCTCGGCAACCATTCGCTTTACCAGGTCCGGACTGGTCTGTAAATAATTTCCAACCAGGAAAAAGGTGGCGTGTACATTGTGTTTTTTCAAGGCGTCCAGGATAGCGGCTGTGTTTCCGTTTTCATAACCCGCGTCAAAGGTCAGGTAGATGACCTTATCCTGGGTATTCTGGGCATAGTAGGCATTGAACTGCTTCAGATAATCTGCGGTGGCATTTCCCACAGGCATCTGGCCCTCGCCCGGGAAACTAAGTCCCCAGTTGCCGTCGGCTGAGGTGGTCACTGCTTCGGGAGGACGGTTGTATTCCACTACCTGGGCAGCCAGCCGTCCGGCACAAAAGGCCAGGGCGAACAGCAGGGTGGTCTGTAACAGCTTCTTCATGGGAAGTCTTCTGAGTCTGTTTTTCATAAAGGATAGGTCCTGTTTCAGAAGTAATTACTTTAAATATATAGAAACAGAGGCAGTATTATTCCCGGAACCCGCAAAAGAAGGGGGATTGCTTATGGATTTATACAGGACATGGCGGGGAAGCCCGCCGTACTTTTTGGTGGTAGTCACAATCCGGTATCCCAGTTTGAGAAAATTGCCCAGGCTGTACCGGTTGTCAGGATGGACCGTCCCCATCAGGTGGCAATAGGAGGTAGTCATCAGATACTGCTCTGCGCTGGCCATGAGCTGATATTGAAGTCCTCTCCCCCTGAAGCCGGGCCGGACTGCCAGGGAGTCCATGTGGGCCACCCTGTCAAGGGCCTCGGGATCCAGGTTCATGTAGTGCCCCAGGCTGTCAGGGGTGTTACCCGGAAAATGAATGATGAAAAAGGCAGCCAGACAATCATGTTCCACTGCCTTAAAGACGATTCCCGCATCAGGATTTACGATGTGGGACCGTATATATTCCTCTGAGTCGGTACAGTACCAGCCGGGGTCCGGCGCCAGGGAGCGGGCTTCGGTCATGATGCGGTATATTTTTGCTGTGTCGGCGGCGCATGCAGTTTGGATGTTCATAGCGGTCAACTCCTTATGGGTATCATACGGATCGGCCTGGGGACGGACCTGGTGAGGGAAGTCCTTTTGGCCATAGGGAATCATATGGTTATGGGGGCAATTAAATTCATCCTGGTCCCCACACAGAGAGAAACGCTGACAGCAATGGGGGTGCCTTCGTACTGGAAACCATTTACCAGCATCAGCATACTGTCGTGTTCGCTCAGCTCCAGCAGTTCATATTCTTCACGGCTGGGCTGATGGACCCGCATATACTGGGTCTGTTTCAGTCCCTCCGGCAGAGAGCGCAGATAGAATAGTCCTGGGAAGGACGGCATGGACGAGCTGGTCTGGGCCGTATAAGTGATTCCCACGGGAATATCGGACAGATATTCGATAAAACGGTTCATGTTGAGATGGGAACTGTGGTCGGCATTCAGCATGTTATTGCATATATTGCGGATGGCCTCCGGCATATATTCGGTTGATTTTACGGAAAATGTGTCCGGATGCAAATAAGTATCCGCATAGGGAAAACAATAGGCGGTCAGGGAACGGTCTGTTCTGGGCGGATTCACATAATAGCCGTTTTCAGACCGGATGACGCCCTGGTCTAACAGACGTTTGTATCCCTGGCGCACGCTGACACGGGTTATATCTAACTGGGCCGCCAGTTCCCGTTCCGTGGGCAGGCGGTCTCCTGGCTGCAGTCCATGTTCGTGGATGTATTTTTCTATATATTCTGCAATGTCGTAACTTAGAAGATTGAAAACTTTTGGCATACTGTTACCCTTTCTGGTGATAGGTGTCACGATGGAATAAAGGTTATTCTGGTATCTTAAAACCTATCAGTGGTCTATATGGATTGCGCATAAACATTGAGTTTGCTGTCCTGGATAACGCCGTCGGAGTAGAACTTACAGAATTCCGGAAGCACCAGGGCGTTGGTGTACTCAATGATTCCGTTTTCCTCGCTGGCGGAGGTGATGGCAATGGATACCACCGGGCTCCCGTTTTCTGCGTTCAGGTATTTGGCTTCGGAGTTGCGCACACGGGTGGTGGAGAAAACCTGCTGTATGCCGGCAATACGAAGAGAATTCATGGCAAATGCATCATACAGAGAGTATATCTGGAAATCAATATCCTCTATATCAGGAATCAGTTCATAGGGAACAAAGGTATTTTCAATGGATACAGGCAGTCCGTTGCCAAGACGCAGACGCATGATACGGTACAACACCGTATCTTCGCCCACCTGCAGCAGATGGGAGAGCTTGTAACCGGCTGGTGTGGGACCGGTATATAAAATCCTGGAGGAAGGAACATATCCATGATTTTTAAGCAGCTCGCTCATGCCCCGGAAATGGGTGTATGCGTTATCCCTGGCATGGCGCATCACAAACGTTCCTTTGCCCTGGACCTTTTTTAACAATCCTTCCTCCACCAGGGTCTGGATGGCGGCCCTTACGGTTGAACGGTTAAGTCCAAAGCTCTCGGCCAGCTCCCGCTCAGCGGGCAGGGCGGTGCCATAGGGATAGGTCCCCTCCTGTATATTGCGTTTCAGCGTCTGGGTAAATATCTCTGATTTTGTCAGTCTCTGTGTCTGCGTACTCTGCCTCTGTTTTCCCTGTATCTGTTTATCCTGTATCTGTTCTCCCTGTATCTGTTTCCTCTGCATCCGTTTCCTCCATGCCGGGTATCCATTTATTCTTTATCGGGTCTGAAACCGTCTTTTGCCATGGCAGAAACCGTCCGCATTCCGGACAGGCACGATTTAATTCCCTTGCCTCATTATATCATATTTTGGAAAAAAAGAAACAGGAAAATGTAATGTTGTATAAAATAAAATATAATTGGTACGAAAATGGTATTGACAAAGGTGGATGATGTTGGTATATTAAAAACACAAGATGGTTTGTACAAACGCTATCCGGTTAAATACATAAAATTCAATTTGTCTAATCAAGAGGAGGATTATGATGTACGGTTTTCAGAATGAGGATTTCTTAAAAACTTTAAATGGAGCAGTGGCCCAGATCAGTGAGATTAATAGGATTGCGGATAAGGTGAGTGATTTGGGATATAAAAACATCTATTTGGTTGGAACGGGAGGCACCTATGCCATCATCAGTCCGCTGGCATACATGCTAAAGACAAACTCCACTCTGGTATGGTATCATGAAATTGCCGCCGAGCTGCTGGCCGCAAAGCCCAGATCACTGACCAGAGATTCTCTCTTTATCACGGCCTCCTTATCAGGAACCACCAAGGAAACCATTGCGGCGGCAGAGTATGCCAGAAGCATGGGAGCCACAGTGATTTCTTTTGTGGGGGACAGGACAGCTCCTCTGGCTGCTGTCTCGGATTATGTGGTTGAGAATGCTGCCTGCAATGACAATCTGGTGGAGGAGCTGCATATACAGTTTTTTGCCCTGGGAGCCAGACTGATGCTGAAAAACGGAGAGTTTCCTCAGTACGAACGGTTTGTGGAAACACTTCGGAAGATGCCGGAGGTACTGTTAAAGGTGCGGGAGCAGAACGACGAACGAGCACTTGCTTTTGCAGAAAAGCATAAGGATACAGGCTTCCATATGTGTGTGGGAGCCGGTAATACCTGGGGGGAGACATATTGCTTTGCCATGTGCGTGTTGGAGGAAATGCTCTGGATTCCTACCAAATCCATTCATGCGGCAGAATTTTTCCACGGCACTGTGGAGATGACGGATAAGAACATGAGCTTTATGCTTTTTAAAGGAGAGGACGAGACGCGCCCACTGGTTGACAGGGTGGAGAACTTTGTCAGGAAGTATTCGGATGTGGTGCAGGTATGGGATACCAGGGATTATCCTCTGGAGGGGATTGACGCCGATATGAGGAAGTATGTCTCCCCCATGGTCATGTCCACCCAGTTAGAGCGTGTCAGCGCTCATTTTGAACATGTGAAGGACCACAGCCTGGATATACGCAGATACTACAGGACGGTGGAGTATTAAGGAATAGAAAAGGAGATTGCCCCATGAGAAAGATATTGATTGCGACCCACGGTGAATTTGCCGGAGGACTGAAGCAGACCATGGATTTTGTCCTGGGAGGAAATGAAAAGGTAGGTGTCCTGAGCGCGTATACCACACCGGATTTTGATATGGACAGGGAAGCGGCCGCTGTGGTGGATGAGCTGGAGGACGGGGACGAGCTGATTGTCATGACAGATGTGCTGGGCGGCAGCGTGGCCAATGCTTTCTCAGGGCATATCTCCCATCCGGGGGTTTACGTACTGGCCGGCGTCAATGCGCCCATGCTGCTGGCCATGGTGCCGATGCTGGAGAGCGCCATGGATACCCAGGAGCTGATTACACAGGGAATACAGGCAGCCAGGGAAGGGTGTGTGTTTATCAACGGTCTGATGAAGCAGGCTTTTGAAGAGAGTGAGGAGGATTTCGTATGATTAAGATTACAAGAGTGGATGAGAGACTGGTACATGGACAGGTGGCCTTTGCCTGGACCAATTCATTGGGAGCTGACTGCATACTGGTCGTAAATGATGAGGCTGCGGCAGATAAGATACGGGCCACTACCCTTAAGCTGGCCGCGCCGGCAGGAATCAAATTTTCCATAAAGTCCGTGGCGGATGCCATTGTCCTTTTAAACGGGACAAAGACGGACAAGTACAAGGTGTTTGTTATAGTGGGCAATACGGATGACGCGCTGAAACTGGTAGAGCATGTGAAGGGTGTGGACCACATCAATCTTGGCAATATGAAAAAGACAGAGGGCCGCAGGATCATCACCAATTCCCTGGCTGTTGACGACCATGATGTCCGGAATATCCGCGCCATGGCTCAGGCCGGTGCAGTGGTTGAGTGCCGGGCAGTGCCTACAGATAAAGAGACGGATGCAATGACATTGATATAATAAGACGAATCAGTCAGAGGATAGAGAAGGGAGAAGGATTATGCTTCAGGCAATACTGGTGTCAATTGTGGCCTTTCTGGCTGCCATTGACGAATATACATTTGGGGCGTCCATGATGGGGAGACCGTTATTTACCGCGCCCATTGTGGGGCTGATTCTGGGGGATTTCCAGGCCGGAATCATGATAGGCGCCACGCTGGAACTGATGTTTATGGGATCTATTATGGTAGGGAGCGCTACACCGCCGGAGGTGTATGCCTCCAGCGTGCTGGGAACAGCCATTGCCATCCAAAGCGGGGAGGGAGTGGGGACAGCCGTTGCACTGGCTCTGCCTCTGTCCATATTCCTGCAGATGTGGAGAAACGGCTGTTACGCCATAGGCGCCAGCTGGGGAGGCAAACAGATCGAGAAGGCCCTGGCCCAGAGAAATTTAAGAAGGGCAAACATGTGGCATCTCATCACACTGCCGCTGATGGTGGGCGTTCCATCCATGCTCCTGGTGTTCTTTGCCATGTATTTTGGCGCAGGCAGCATCAATGCGGTTATCAAGCTGATCCCCCAGGTCGTGCTGGACGGATTTGACGTGGCGGCCGGCGTGCTGTCCTGTGTGGGACTTGCGCTTCTGATTAAAATGATGGGCAACAAAAAACTGATGCCCTACCTGTTCCTGGGATTCATAGCAGTCATGTATATCAATATGGATGTGATTGGAGTCGCGGTGGCCGGACTGTGCATGGCGCTTATTGCCGTGGGAAATATGAAATTTGAAGAAGAGGAGGATTTTTAGATGCAGGAGACAAAGGAAACTTCCCTTATAACAAAGAAGGATTTGCGCAGTGTGTTCTGGAGAAGCTTTACCATGCAGTCCTCCTGGTCCTTTGATAAAATGATGGCCTATGGATTTATGTATTCCATTGAAAAGCCTCTGAGAAAGATTTACCCAAAAGACGATGATTATTTTGAAGCGCTGCACCGGCATACAGAGACATTTAATATCACGCCCCATGTCTCTCCCTTTGTCATTGACCTTTCTGTTGCAATGGAACAGGAATGCGCCAAAGCAGACAATTTTAATAAGGAATCCATCAATAACCTGAAGGTGGGGCTTATGGGCCCGTTATCCGGTATTGGCGATTCCTTCTTCTGGGGTACATTCCGCGTCATCACGGCGGGAATCGGTATTGCCTTTGCCCAGCAGGGCAGCATACTGGGAGCCCTTTTGTATTTCTTCCTGTACACGGCAATCCATTTTCTTACCAAGTATATTACCGGAAATGCCGGTTACAAGATGGGAACCAGGTTCCTGGAGAACTCTGCGGAGAACCATCTTATCGAAAAAATGTCCTACGGGGCATCCATACTGGGACTTACGGTCATAGGAGCCATGATTGGAACCATGGTGACGCTTAAGACATCCCTGACCTTTCAATTTTCAGGAACAGAGACCACTTTGCAGTCCATCTTTGACCAGATTTTCCCGGGACTGCTTCCTCTGGGAGCCACATTTCTTTGTGTATGGCTGTTTAACCGGAATGTAAAAACCATTGCCATCATTCTGGGCATTTTTGTAATCTGCATTGCGGGGTGTTGGATTGGAATTTTCTAGGAGGGATGGAAAATGACAAAGCTGGTGGCGTTCGATTTGGACGGGACACTGAACATGACTCATACATACGCAGTGGCAGCCTATCAGGAAGCCCTTAAGGAGCTGGGGGCCGGGCCTGTTGCAGAGAGCGTGATACGCTCCAGGTTCGGTGCTCCCTTTAGGGATGACAGCCTGTTCTTTCTGGGTGATGACAGCGAGGAAGCCTTTAGGCGCTTTTACCGGGCGGTGGAGAGGCACTGGGCACCTCTTATGCGTGAGAGGGCGCAGACCTATCCCGGGGTCCCGGAAATGCTTGGGGAGCTAAAGGAACAGGGGTACGTACTGGCGGTCTGTTCCAATGCAAAGGAAGAGGAACTGGAGGATGTGCTGGGTGTACTGTCCATAAGGGAGTATTTTGACTATATACAGGGCCTGACCTCCAGACAGGACAAGGCAGACAGCCTGGGTGTGCTGATAGAGCGGGCCGGTGCGGACTGGTGCTGTATGGTGGGGGATCGTTTCTATGACAGGGAGGCGGCAAAGGCCAATGAGACAGCGTTTATCGGATGCAGGTACGGATATGGAGGTGCGGATGAGTTTGGGGACGGGGATTTGCTGGCAGAGGACAGCGTGGAGATACCCGGTCTGCTGAAACGGCTGGTTTCCTCCACACCCTGGCTGAAACCATGGCAGAGGCCATAGGGAGGCCATGGGGCAGGGATTACCGGAGACTGCGGCGGATTCCGGGATTCCATAAATTTGTTAAAAAAGGAGAGGACACTGCCTGTGATAGGATGATGAAATATGCGCTGCGGCCGGACAGAGATGTCCGGCTGTTTTTTTGACAGAACATAAGCCAGAGAATAGACTAAAGAATAGACCGGAGAAAGGGCCGGAGAATAGACCGGAGAAAGGGCCGGAGAATGGGCCAAAGAATAGGCCAAAGAATAGGCCAAAGAAACCACCATCAGGCTCATAAATCACCATTGTTTTATCATTTCGGATTTGTTATAATGAATTACATCTATATGTTTAATCGGTTTAGTCTGCTTTAGGCAGCAGGTCCGCTGCGGGGCGTATTCGCCATTTTTCCATGGTTTTGAAGCACAGCTGAAGATAAGTCTGGCGCTAAACGCCGGGAACAGGGACGATTGGGTTCTTTTATGCCGGAGCAATACAGAGGAGTTTGATAATGACACAATATGAAATATTAAAACATTATTTTGGTTATGACACATTCAGGGATGGGCAGGATGTGCTGATCCAGAGCATTCTGGAAGGAAGGGACGTGCTGGGAGTCATGCCCACCGGGGCCGGGAAATCCCTGTGTTATCAAATCCCTGCCCTTATGATGGACGGAATCACCCTGGTCATTTCCCCGCTTATTTCCCTGATGAAGGACCAGGTAAGCAACTTAAACCAGGTGGGTATTTTGGCTGCCTACATTAACAGTTCCCTGACAGCGGCCCAGTATTATAAGGTATTGGACCTGGCCAGAGCCGGCAGATATCCGATTATCTATGTTGCGCCGGAGCGCCTGATGTCTGAGGACTTTCTGCGGTTTGCGCTGAGCAGCCAGGTGAAGATATCCATGGTAGCTGTGGACGAGGCCCATTGTGTATCACAGTGGGGCCAGGATTTCAGGCCCAGTTATCTGAAAATAGTGGATTTTATCAACCAGCTTCCGGAGCGGCCCGTTGTAAGTGCATTTACAGCCACCGCCACAGCGGAAGTGCGGGATGATATCATCGACATACTTATGCTCAGAAATCCCCAGGTCATGACCACTGGTTTTAACCGGCCGAATCTCTACTTCGGCGTACAGTCTCCCAAGGATAAATATGCCACCATGGTAAATTACCTGGAACGCCATAAGGGGGAAAGCGGTATCATCTATTGCCTGACCAGGAAAGTGGTGGAGGAGGTTTGCGGCCAGCTGATCCGGGAAGGTTTCTCCGTCACCCGGTATCATGCTGGCTTAAGCGACAGTGAGCGCAGGCATAACCAGGAGGATTTTATATATGACAGGGCCCAGATTATGGTTGCCACCAATGCCTTCGGCATGGGGATTGACAAGTCCAATGTCAGGTTTGTGGTGCATTATAACATGCCGAAGAATATGGAATCCTATTACCAGGAGGCCGGCAGGGCAGGAAGGGATGGTGAACCCTCAGAGTGCATCCTTTTGTACGGCGGCCAGGATGTGGTGACAAACCAGTTCTTTATTGACCATAACCAGGACAACGAGGCATTGGATCCCATAACCCGGGAAATCGTCATGGAGCGGGACAGGGAACGCCTGCGCAAGATGACATTTTACTGCTTTACAAATGAATGTCTGAGAGATTACATACTGAGATATTTTGGGGAGTACGGAAGCAATTACTGCGGCAATTGCTCCAACTGCCTGAGCCAGTTTGAGACAGTGGATGTGACGGATATTTCCCGGATACTCATTGGATGTGTGGAGAGCAGCCGGCAGAGGTACGGAACCAATGTGATGATTGATACGGTCCACGGTGCCAATACAGCGAAGATACGCAATTACAGGATGGATGAGAACCCGCATTATGGGGAACTGGCAAAGGTACCGGCCTACAAGCTGCGGCAGGTGATGAACCATCTGATGCTGAACGGATATCTGGCAGTGACGAACGATGAATATGCCATTGTAAAACTGACAGGAAAGTCAAAGGGAATACTGGAAGAGGGAGAGCCGGTGACCATGAAGATGGCCAGGGAAGCGGAGCATCCTGCCAAAGCGTCCGGCGCAAGTGCCGGAAAAGGAAGAAAAGGCAGGAAGGGGCTGGCAGCGGGTTTGTCCGGACCGGGCGGAGCAGAGTTTACGGAAGCAGACGAAACGCTGTTTGAGAAGCTGCGCGCTGTCAGGACGGAGATTGCAAAGGAAGAAAAGGTGCCGCCTTATATGGTTTTTTCAGATAAGACGCTGACGCATATGTGCATCGTGAAGCCGGTTACGAAAGGGGAGATGCTGAATGTTTCAGGGGTGGGAGAGTTTAAGTATGAGAAATACGGGGAGCGTTTTCTGGCCTGCGTGCAGGCGGAAATGAATGACAGGCCTGCTGAGATGTCTTTTGAGGGTGATGATTTGTATTTTACCAGCGACAGCGATGCGTTCGACGACTGGTCCCTGGAGACAGCCCTGACCGCCTGGGAATACGGAGGCCGGGAAAATGACAGGCAGGAAAATGGCAGCCTGGGATATGGCAGCCAAGGAAATGACAGCCAAGGAAATGACAGCCGGGAGGATGAAAGAACCAGGGAAGCACCGGTAGGGCTAAACACGGACAGAAAGAAAAAAACAGGTAAAGGCAAAACGGATTTTGTCATGACCGGGGAACTGGCCGCCAGAGTCCGATACTCACAACAGTCCAGTCTCAGTGATTTTGTATCTCAGATTAACAGCCTGCGGGATGAGGATTCAATGAAGCGGCTGACCATAAAATCCGTTGAACAGAAATTGATGGAGGATGGGAATTTTGAGGAATATTACGTAAATGGAATACCCCGCAAACGACTGACGGACAAGGGCCGGGAATTTGGAATTGAGGCAGAGAAACGGTTGAGTGAGAAGGGGAATGAATATGAGGTGTTCTTTTATGGTGAGAGAGCGCAGCGGGGGATTGTAGAGTGGTTATGGGAAAAAATATGATTGTTATGTGATTGGGAGAAGGAGAAAAACAGAAGCGTCCGGTGATACTGTTCAAACAAAGCCGCTGCCGCCCATTAAAGGGACAGCGGCTTTGCCATTGATAACTTCACAGATTTGGGGAATGTTAAATAGTAAAAATAAGA
>CDYE01001360.1_pt1 | contig 13764 bp, 9 predicted proteins | sample 557661 | NCBI WGS metagenome assembly CDYE01 (sample SAMEA3182080, study PRJEB8094) | gut metagenome | biome: human; feature: gut; material: Stool; isolation source: human stools | place: Canada | collected 2012-11-08
GACACATTTTCAACCGCGTCTTTGATTACGCGCACCAACAACGACATTACCCAGGTACAGAATTTCATGGTCATGTTTCTGCGCGTTATTCTGACAGCGCCTATCATGTGCGTGGTGGGCATCATGCTGGCTTACAGCAAAAATCCGAAAATGTCAAGCATACTTGTGGTGTCCATGCCGGTGATGGTGCTGATTATCAGCCTTATTGGCAGGAGAGCCATGCCGCTTTCCAGAAAGATGCAGACAAGAATTGACCGAATCAACCTGATTATGCGGGAAAAGCTTTCCGGTATCCGGGTTATCCGGGCATTTGGGACAGAGGATTACGAAGAAAAGCGGTTTGACGGCGCCAACAAGGACCTGATGAACAATGCCATGAAAATGATGCATGCCATGTCGCTGTTGGGACCGTCCCTGATACTGATATTAAACCTGACCGTGGTGGGGCTTCTCTGGCGCGCGGGCCAGGGAATCGGTACGGAGCCTGTGATGCCGGGAGATATCCTGGCAATTATCCAGTATGTCATGCAGATCATGATGTCTGTCACCATGCTTTCCATGATTTTCGTCATGTATCCCAGATGCGCTGCTTCGGCGGACCGTATCTGTGAGGTGCTGGATACTGAAAATTCCATCGGGGATCCGGCGGTTCCCAAGCTGTCAGACGGGCAGAGGGGATATCTCACCTTCCGCGATGTAAGCTTCTATTTTCCGGGGGCAAAAGAGCCGGCTGTCAGCCATGTCAGCTTTGAGGCTAAGCCGGGAGAGACCACGGCTATCATCGGAAGTACAGGAAGCGGAAAGACGGCGCTGGTGGGATTGATTCCCCGCTTTTATGATGTCCAGGAGGGCGAGGTCCTGGTGGACGGAGTCAATGTAAAGGATTATGACAGGAGGACCCTGCGCCGGAAAATCGGTTATGTGCCCCAGAAAGCCCTGCTGTTTAAGGGCACCATCATGGAAAATATCCGTTTTGGGGATGATTCGGCCAGCGATGAGCGGGTGAAGGAAGCGGCCGCCATTGCACAATCCACGGATTTCATCGAAGATAAACCGGACGGATTTGACTCATCCATTTCCCAGGGCGGAAGCAATGTCTCAGGCGGTCAGAGGCAGCGCCTGGCAATTGCCAGGGCCATTGTCAGGAAGCCGGAGATATATGTGTTTGACGACAGTTTTTCCGCCCTGGATTTCAAAACGGATTCCGCCCTGCGCCAGGCATTATCCAAAGAGACGGGGAATGCCACTGTGGTAATCGTAGCACAGCGTGTCAGCACTATCATGAATGCGGACCGGATTATAGTGATGGATGAAGGGAAGGTCATGGGAATTGGTACCCACAGGGAGCTTTTAAATACCTGCGGTACCTACCAGGAAATCGTCCGGAGCCAGTTGTCAGAGGAGGAGATGAGTGCATGAAGCAAATGAATGTGAGGGCAGCAGATAAGAAAATCAATACCAAGGGCACCATGGGCCGTCTGTTCCGTTTTATGAAACCATACCGAATCAGAATCATTCTCATGGTGGCCTGCCTTGTGATGGGAGCCGTGTTTACCACCCAGGGGCCATATACCCTTGGCAGGGCCATGGATGCGCTGGTGGCCGTGGCCGTGGACAGCGCCGGGGTCCTCCAGGGATTTAGAACGTTCATCACTGTTCTGATACAATTGGGCTGTGTGTATGTACTGGCTTTTCTGTTCAACTATTCCGGCCAGTACATTGTGGCAGGAGTGGCGGAGCGCACAATGCATGATCTGCGCATGGCAGTAGACAAGAAAATCCGCCGTCTGCCGCTGGCCTATTTTGACAGCAATACATTCGGAGATGTGCTGAGCCGCGTCACCAATGATGTGGACACCATAGATACCTCCCTTCAGCAGAGCATCAGCCAGGTTATTACAGCCGTCTGTACCATGGTATTTATATTCGTAATGATGCTGGTGGTCAGCCCGGTGCTGACACTGATCGGCATTTGTGTTATCCCGGTTTGCGGCCTGGTGAGCATGAAGGTGGTAAAACATTCCCAGCGGTATTTCCAGGGGCAGCAGTCCGCGCTGGGGGAGCTTACCGGGTATGTGGAGGAGATGTACAACGGACAGAACGTGATTGCCGCCTTCGGAAAAGAGGAGGACGTCATCGGGAATTTTGAGGACATAAACAACCGTCTCTACAACAATGGCTGGAGAGCGCAGTTTTCTTCCAGCATCATCATGCCCTTAACACAGGCCCTGACCAACATCGGTTATGTGGGGGTGGCGGTTGTCAGCGGATGGCTCTGCATCAACGGCAGGCTGAGCATCGGTATGATACAGTCCTTTATCCAGTATCTGCGCCAGTTCTCCCAGCCCATCAACCAGGTATCCAACATTGCCAACATCATGCAGGCCACCATGGCTGCGGCCCAAAGGGTATTTGAGTTCCTGGATGCCGAGGAGGAGGTGCCGGAAGCAGAGAAGCCGCAATTCCCCGAAATCCGGGAAGGAAATGTGGATTTCAGCCATGTGCGGTTCGGCTACACAGAGGACCGGACCCTGATTCATGATTTGGACCTGCATGTACACGCAGGCGACAAGATTGCCATTGTGGGACCCACCGGAGCTGGAAAGACAACGCTGGTCAATCTGATTCTGCGTTTTTACGATGTAAACGGAGGGAGCATTACCATTGACGGCGTGGATGTGCGGGATATGAAACGGGAGGCCCTGCGCTCCATGATAGGCATGGTGCTGCAGGATACATGGCTGTTCGCAGGTACCATAAAAGAGAACATCCGCTACGGAAGGCTGGATGCCACTGACCAGGAGGTGACAGACGCTGCCAGGGCAGCCCACGCCAATGGATTCATCATGTCTATGCCGGGAGGCTACGACATGGAGCTTCATGAGGGGGCTTCCAATATCGCCCAGGGCCAGCGCCAGCTCCTGACCATTGCCAGGGCCTTCCTGTCAGACCCGGAAATCCTGATTCTGGACGAGGCAACCTCATCCGTGGATACAAGAACCGAGGTGGCAATCCAGAAGGCCATGAATAAACTGATGGAGGGCCGGACCAGCTTTGTCATCGCCCACCGTTTATCCACGATAAAGGATGCGGAACTGATTGTGTACATGGAGCATGGGGATATCAAGGAAGTGGGAAACCACAGGGAGCTTTTGGCAAAGGGCGGTTACTATGCAGCCCTGTATAACAGCCAGTTTGCAGCAGAGAACGCTGGATAGGCTGTTTGGAACAAAGGATAGTGTGCCTGTGATAAAATCAGGATATAAGGGACAGGAGGGTTTGTCATTCCTCCTGTCCCTTATATTGTCAGGCCAGAGACAGTTTTAACTCACTGTCTCTTTTTAATCTTCAGCTCCGCATAGGCGATAATCTGGTACAGCACCCCTGACACAATGCAGAGGATCACAATGGAGGTCACCACCATGGTCATGGCAAAGGTCTGGGAGCCATAGGTGATCAGATATCCCAGGCCTGCTTTTGCGCTCAGAAATTCGCCTATAATCACACCCACCAGACACAGCCCGATGTTTACTTTCATATTGCTGATGACCAGGGGCAGGGAACCGGGCAGCAGAACCTTTAAGAGCACATCCTTCCTTCCGCCTCCCAGGGAATAAATCAACTTGATTTGCTCCGTATCCATCTGGGAAAATCCGGTGTATAAGGTTAGAATGGATCCAAATACAGCCACGGACACGGCAGCCACCACAATGGTCCGCATGTTATTGCCCAGCCAAACAATCAAAAGGGGGGCCAGGGCGGATTTGGGGAGGCTGTTTAACAGGACAAGAAAGGGCTCCAGCACCTGGGCCACGCTTTTGCTGGACCACAGAAGCAGGGCGCATGCCAGGCCGAAGATGGTGCAAACGGCAAAGCTGATAAGGGTTTCCATAAGGGTGACCCCTGTGTGGAGGAACAGGCTTCCGTCCTTTGCCATGGAAACCAGGCATTTGGCAATCATCACAGGGGAGCTGAAAATAAAGCTGTCAATCCAGTGCATGTCGGCCGCCAGCTCCCACAGGGCCAGAAGAAGGACCAGCAGCATGACGCGGCATATGGTCACCTGGCGGTGGCGCCGTATTTCACGGGCCACATATTCCTGCTGTGCCACGGACATATTGCAGGCTGATACAGGCTGTTTATCTCTATTCATAAGTCTTCAGCTCCTTCCATACCATATTAAAGTAAGTGGAAAATTCCGGGCAGTTCCTGCGGTCCAGGGAGCGGATGCAATTTTCCGGAAAATCAATGGACAGGATTTTTTTGACCCGGCCGGGACGGGGAGACAGGACCAGGATGCGGTCGGCCACGCTGATGGCCTCAGACAGGTCATGGGTTACCAGTATGGCGGTCTTGTGTGTCTGGCGTATGATGGAGCTGATGTCGTCGCACACAGACAGCCGGGTCTGGTAATCCAGGGCTGAAAATGGTTCGTCCAGGAGAAGAAGGTCCGGCTTAAGGGCCAGGGTCCGTATAAGGGCCGCTCTCTGGCGCATACCGCCGGACAGCTCCGAAGGTTTGGCATATTCAAAGCCTGCCAGACCGTAGGCTGCCATCATTTCCAGCAGTTCCTGCCTGGCAGGTTCGTCCAACCGCTTTTGAATTTCAAGGCCAAGGGATATATTGGAGAAAATATTTCTCCATTCAAATAAATGATCCTTCTGCAGCATGTATCCAATGGCAGAAGGAGATTTGGTCAGGGGGACGCCGTCTATGGTGATGGTGCCGCCCTCAGGCTTTGTCAGTCCGCACAGCATGGACAGAAGGGTGGACTTGCCGCATCCGGAAGGTCCCACGATAGCCAGGAATTCCCCGGGTGACACATCAAATGATATATGGTCAAGGGCCAGCGTCTCACCATCTAACGAATGGTAGGAATAGCTGACCCCGTTTACTTCCAGTTTGGGAATCATGAAGAAGCTCCTTTCAATTAGAAATCAATTCCTTGATTTATTATATGTAGACAACGGGAAACCGTTCGCCCGGAGCAGGAAAAAGAAAACAGGCCCCTGCCGCTTGATAGCGGCAGGAAGCCTGCATGATAACAATATGAGCGTGGGACCCCCTCCCTACTTCTGGTAACTCCAGCTTACCGGCGTGGGTCTGGCCGAATCAAATACCTGAGCTGCGTCAAACAGATCAGTCAGTCGTTTCTTGGACGGATCTGTCTGGATGAGGTCCTCATACAGCCGGTAGCCGTCCAGGTTCCTTCTGGCCATGCGGAAGTAGTTTGTCCCCATCTGCGTCCAGTAGGGCTTGCTGGCATCCACATTGCAGAAATAGCGGAATCCCTTGGATTCCAGATAGGCAAAGCGGTGATTGTCCTGATGGTAGGGGCGCCAGTCTGCAATGTCGTTGCCGTAAGGATAAAGGATGATATCAGTAGGCCCGATGAGGGATTCCACCTCAGCCTCCCATTTGTCCGTATCAGCCCGGAACCGTTCCTCGTCAATGGCAAATCCGGCCTCCGGATCATCCGCCACCCCCAGGTGGAGATGTCCCCAGCTGTGGGAAGCCAGCTCCCAGCCGTTATCCTTCAGACACTGGGCCACTCTGGCTGCCTGCTCACGGTCAGCCTCATAGGTGGGGCTGTCCTGGTAGGAGGAGGCGGTTCTGTACCCCAGTATGCCTTCATAGCCGGTAAACGCGATAATGGCCCTTGCCCCTTTGTAGGAAAAGTCAGGGTGTTCCTGTATAAAATCCTCCAAAAGCGGAATCAAATCATAGGAACCCGTGGAGGTGGTGCCGTCGTCCATGACCATCTCACAGGTGGGCTTTCCGTCCTCGCCAATCACGACCCGTTTGGCAAACCCGTCCCCGTCCATGTAGGGATAGTAGCAGACATCGTCCTGGGACATGACAAAAGGCTTCTTTCCCTCAGGGAGCATGACGCTTCCCTTTACAAAACGCACGTTTCCATTTTCATCAGGTTCCTCATAGGCCACATCGTGGATACGGACCAGCACATAGCCCTTCTGGTACATATCCTCCAGTATTTTAAGAAATTCGTCCTTGGTGGTCATGACTGAATTATAGTTGGCGCTGTCTGAGTCCCCGTCAAAAGCCTTGGAGGTATCCATGATAAGGGAGTGGAAGAAAATGTGGGTGACAGCGTTCATGTCGGCGGGAACCAGGGCAGCCTTCTGTGATTCATACCGTGCCAGCGCCTCCTTCATGCGGGAGTCATTCAGGTCCAGGCCGCTGGAGTTGATAAGCTCCGCTGCCTTGTCATAATCATACCCCATGGCGATGCGGTCAGCCTGGGCTATGAGCCGGGAAATGTCGTCCTGGGGAACTTCGGCAAAAGGCTGGTTTGATGAGTCGCCGCCGGAAGCGGGGCCGGAACCGCTGTCGGGATAGCGGTCGGAATTGCTGCCCTCGTCCGGATTAGGGGAGCCGTTCCCTGATGAGGCTATGACCTGGACCGTTCCGTCCGGCTGTTTCGCTAAAACAAACCGGTAGAGGGCGAAAATGCCGCCCCCTACCAGTACAGTGATTGCTAATAATAAAATAAATGTAGGAAGATGCCGTGACATCCGTGCAAGCTTCTGCCTGCGCCTGCGGGACTGCCGGCGTCTGAAATCTGCTCTGCTCATAAAATTTCTCCTGTAACTGGTACTTGCCTACCTATTATAGCATAGATTCCATGAAGTGGGTACTATGAAAGAAAAAACAAATATTGGAATTGAAATTCAACTTGTTCCGTGGTATGTTTAAGTTGGTATGAATAAACATAAAGGAGAACAGGAACATGGAAGATATGGTAAAGGATCCTAATTGCGCATATTGTATGCAGGGCGAACTGGTGGCTAAGTTCGGTTATCCTGTGTGTGAGATGAAGACAGGCTTTCTCTATGTATTTAAGGAGCAGAGCAAGAAGGGAAGGGTTGTTCTGGCGCATAGGAAGCATGTCAGCGAGCTCATTGACCTGACCGACGAGGAGAGGAATGATTTCTTTGCAGAGGTAGCCCAGGTGGCCCGTGCCGTACATAAGGTATTCCAGCCGGACAAGGTAAACTACGGCGCTTACGGCGATACAGGACATCACCTGCATTTCCACATTGTCCCCAAATATGAGGGCGGTGAAGAATGGGGCGGCACCTTTGAGATGAACAGCGGAAGGACCATGCTCACAGACGCTGAGTACGAGAAGATGGCAGAGGACTTAAGACAGGCCCTGAAGGAAGTATAATTATAATAAGGTAGGAAGATAAAGCAGTATATGCAGCAGGAGCCGGGAGACAATCACAGCCTGCTGCATTTTTTTGCGGTAAAAATCAAGGCTTTGCGGGCATAAGCTGTCTGTCCACTCCCATACAATTAGTAGCAGATGATTTTATTGGAGGAAAATATGAGACGGATTGCAGCGATATTATGCTCGGCGGCAATACTGGCCTCCTATCCCGGGATTGCCGCCCTGGGCCAGGAACCGGCAATCGCCATCCCCGTGGGAGCGGGGGTATCAGGGAGCAGCCTCTATGGACAGGAAGATGGATGGACAGGGGAGGATGTACAGGCGGCGGAAAGTGCGCAGACGGTAGATGTGCAGACGGCGGGAGACGCTCGGGCCGCAGGAGATGTTCGGGCGTCGGGAAACGCGCAGGCGGTAGATGTGCAGACGGCGGGGGACGCGCGGGCCGCAGGAGATGTGCAGACGGCGGGAGATGCCCAGGCAGCGCCTGCGGACCAGAGTCAGGCAGCTGTCCAGATAGCCGCTCCATCGGCCATTCTCATGGAAGCATCTACCGGACAGGTAATCTATGAAAAGGATGCAGATGAAAAGCGAAGCCCGGCCAGTGTTACCAAGGTTATGACGCTGATATTGATTTTTGATGCCCTTCAGTCCGGAAAGATCCAGCTGACGGACGAGGTAGTTACCAGCGCCCACGCCAAATCCATGGGAGGTTCCCAGGTGTTCCTGGAGGAAGGCGAGAAACAGACCGTGGAAACCTTGATTAAATGCATTGTCATTGCATCCGGCAATGACGCGTCTGTGGCCATGGCGGAGTACATAGCAGGCAGCGAGGATGAGTTTGTGCGGATGATGAATGAAAGGGCAGCCGGCCTTGGCATGGCCAACACCCATTTCGTGGATTGCTGCGGACTTACGGAATCCCCGGACCATTACACTACGGCCAGGGACATCGCCATCATGAGCCGCGAGCTGATTAATAAATATCCTCAGATACATAATTATTCCACCATATGGATGGAGAATATAACGCATGTCACAAAGCAGGGAACCAAGGAATTCGGCCTGTCCAATACAAATAAGCTGCTCAAGATGGCAACTAATTTTACGGTCACAGGCCTTAAGACAGGTTCCACCTCCATTGCAAAATACTGCCTGTCTGCCACAGCGGAAAAGGACGGGGTGCGCCTGATTGCCGCCATCATGGCTGCGCCGGATTTTAAGGCCAGGTTTGCAGACGCCCAGACCCTTCTCAACTATGGATATGCAAACTGCAAGCTCTATGAAGACAAGGAACATCTGCCGCTTCCCCAGATGCCGGTTACCGGCGGCGTGGAGGATGAGGTAGGGCTTACCTATGAGGGAACATTTTCCTATCTGAGCCTTAAAGGGGAGGATTTGGGAGCTATTGAGAAAAAGCTGGTGCTTTTGGAATCCGTACCCGCTCCGGTGGAACCGGGGCAGAAGGCAGGTGTGCTGGAATACTCCCTGGGAGGCAAAAAACTGGGAGAGGTTAATGTGCTGACCAACGGGAGCATACGGGAGGCAGGTTATATGGATTATCTGAAGAAACTTGTGGGGGCCTGGAAGCTGAACCGGCAGTAGCTAATAGCTTTATGTGCAGAGGATTATTTGCAGGGGCTGATATTCAGGGTAATGAAATAAGGGGTATTAATTTCGCTGTCATCCTGATGGATGGCAGCCTTTTTAACGGGGATTAAAATGCCGCAAATGTTTTTGTTAACTGTTTCTATGTGCCCCTATCAACTTCTATATATTCCATCGCATTCTATGACCTTCGGCAAAATATATGAGGCTCTGTGGAGTAACGGATTGGGGATATGGGGATGGATGAGAAGCTTGTATTTTGGGCAGCGTAATGGTTGATTGGCGTGGAGCGCTTTTGCTGGCAAAACATGGTGAGTAAAGAAGCAGAAAACAGATATAAACTAAATCAATGACAGAAAAGGTAAAAAGCAGCGAAAAATAAAAGACAGCAAGGAAAATGACAACAAAACCAGCTAAAGGGCATAACTTTGTTAGCTGGTTTTGTTGTCGGGCTTGTTGTCTGCCGTATTGTCGATTGATTGCTTTTATTTGTTTGGCCTGCTGTTTGTTCTACTGTTTGTTCTGCTGTCTGTTCTGCTGTCTGTTTTGCCGTCTATTTTGCCGCCTGCTCAGAAAATTGTGTGGTCACAAGGTCTTCATAAGGAACACGTGCCGACAGTTCGCCTGCCTCTTCCAGAATGTTTTCCAGAAGCTCAAAGCTTTCTTTTTCAAATACGGTGTCATCCTTCCATGTATCCTGGTCCTTATAACGGCCCACGATAACCGCGAGTTTATCCACCGGTGTTTCTTTAAACTGGGGCTGTATGGTTTTGGCTATTTCTTCGGCTGAATGGGAGTTTACGTAGTCCATGCCTTTTTGAATTGCATTGGTAAACTTCTGAATGATTTCCGGGTTCTGTTCCACGTAACTCTTCCTGGCACAGTAAGCAGTGTAAGGTACATATCCGGATTCTGTTCCAAGAGAAGCCACCACATATCCGCTTCCTTCGCTCTCCAGAGTGGTTGCAAAAGGCTCAAATTCCACGGTATAGTCCGCATCATCGCTGGTAAATGCAGCTGCGGTCAGCCCGAAGTTAATGCTCTGGTCAATAGAAAGGTCTGTTTTGGGGTCCATACCGTGTTTCTTTAAGATATACTCAAAGACCATCTGAGGCATGCCGCCTGTCTGCCCTACCACGATGAACATTTTTTCCACATCGCGCAGTTGCTGTCGAGAGGCCACGATTCTATAGGGATAGTGGTAGATCCCTGTTTTCTCAACCAGCCCTAAGTCAAGTAAGTGCTCCATGTAAGTCACAAATTTCTTCTTGTGCATGGGATAGCCCATCTCTTTCAGGCTGTCGGCAAGGAATTTTACCGAGGTAAAACCTGTTTCGTCCTTTTCTAGAAGCCGGATAGATTCAATGAGCATAGTCAGTTTCAGATTTTCTTTGTCCGCTCTGAAATCATAGGAGGCAAGATTGCCAAGGCCGTGTTTGAGATATATATCAATGTTGCCGTCCTTATCCACTATGATTTTCTCAACCAGAACCTCAATATCTTTTCGGCTTAATTCTTTCTTCTCAAGAACCTCGTTCATAATGTCCAACGCTGTCTGTAAGCTGGGTTTAATTGTGGTGGAGGGTATATGCGGCTCCTTTGTCAAATCCTGCAAGGTTTTTTCAATAGCGGAAATGCGTTCCATTTTATCACTTTGAAGGGCTGCATAGGTTTCAGTGATAATCTCATTCATGGAGGGATTGGCTGTTATCTCCTTGACCTTTTGTGTTATAAGAATCTTGAGTTCTTCCTTTACCTTTTCAAGTTCGGCCTCTAAACGCTGTTTACTGTCAGTGGGAGTGTAAGTTTCCACCTTTAACTTTGACAAATCAAAATTCTGGATAATATTTGCCAAACTGTCACGGCAGAGAACCAGATATTTAACAAGAGCGTCCATCAATGTTTCTTCTGTAACTAAATGGGCATACCGGCAGAACTGCTTTCCTTTCTTATTGTATGTACCGCACAAGTAATATTTCCCGCGGTTAGGGCGGTTAATTGCTGTCAGTTTCATTCCGCAATCTTTACAGTACAGACAGCCGGAAAAAAGGTTTATATGGGCTCTTTGGCCTCTGTACTGGCTGTGGTGGCGGCTGTCTTTGACTTCATTTAACAGCTTCATGGTATCATCATCAAAGATTTTAGGGTGATGATTCGGAAATATATACTGATTTTCTTTAGGAACCTTTTTATCTTTTCCGTTTATTGTAACACGCTCTCTCTTGTGGGTTCTGAGAACGCCGTTGTTATAGTCATTAAATAAAGTGTCCTTTACCATTCCGAAACTCCACTGATAGGCAACCTTCTTATTATAGACAAGACCTAACGATTCATGGCGTTCTTTATCTATCATGCTGGGGGTAGGAACACCGCGTTCGGTGAGTATTTCCGCCGTTTTTCGGATTCCGTTACCGTCCAGATAAATTTCTTTTTCCAGATTAAGGATAGCGGCGGCTTCTTCATCAATCAAAATTATCTGCTTATTAAGAGGGTGTCTGGTATAGCCAAATGGCGTCTGACTGACAAGAGTTCCGCTTTCCTGTTCCATGCGTTTGATACGTTTTACCTTCCGACTTGTATTTTTTACATGACGTTCATTATCCCATGTTTTAATGCCTATTATATCATCATCAGAGTAAAAGGAATCATAATTATCATCAATCAGAATAACGCGTTTTCCCATTTCCTCCATTTCTTCAAGAAAGAGCAGTACCTTCGCATTGTGTCTGCCGATACGGGATAAGTCCTTTGCAACAATGACGTTAATCGTATCAAGACTAGCCATCATTTTTTGAAAATCGGGTCTGTTGAATGAATAGCCGGAAATGCCATCATCTTCATAAATGTGGCGGATTATCATGTTATTTTCTTCTGCATATTGTTGGATAATCTTTTTCTGGTTTTCAATAGACGAGTAGTTCCGCTTATTATCGTCTCTGGAAAGCCGAACATAGCCGTCTATAATTTGAGGGGTATCTGTTAATGTTGAGATCATAATATCGTCCTCCTTATCGTTATATCTATATTGTACTATATAGGGGAAATAACACAATGTTGCGAATAATTAGTGAAAATGGTTCTTCACAATCTCACGCAACCCCTTTTCCATGTTTTCCTTCCCCTCGATAATGGTTACAACAAGATACCCCTGTTTTATCAGACGTTTCTTTTTTTCGGCAATTTCATTACTGTCAGTGTCAGCCTTTTGAAGTAAGTAACAGATTTCTTTTCCTTTTTTTATAACAATCACCTCTATATATGCTTGCTATATCATATGCAGTTTGAGGCTTATCCTATAAATGAAATTTGAAATGGGCAAAAGTAAAACTTCGGGACAACTTGACCCGAAGTAAAAAAGAACTATTATAATAATGCCTGGCCACTTCTTCAATGGTCTGGAAGTCAAATGCCGTATATAGCTCGGTTACAGCCTGCGTTATTTCTTTTGGCTTGAATCCGGAGTTTTCCATTGTCCAGATAACGTAGCCACGACAGGCATCATTACTCCATGGGTCTACAGCCATAGCCTGAATTTCCTCAAATGTTTTTCCTATAGAAAAACTCCTTCTTGAAAAACAAGGGAGCCGAGCCGGAATATTTGGCCTGTTACAAGACAGTGAGGTCGGGCGACTCCCCATGATATGATGTTACTTATTAGATTCCCGGATGGGTGTAGGCATGTTCACCCCATAGTATTTCAACTCTCCCCATTCTGATGGCAAGGCGTTCTCATTGCCTGTGACGGCTCACGGCTTGCAAGGCCGCTTCACGCTCGGACTGTGACTAAACGCAAGTATCAAGGTCTTTGTGTTTTATCCGGCTAACCAGCCACGGCCTGCCTGCGGCATGAGCCTTTTCGCTCTCCCCATTCTCTGACAATGGGGGTCATGGCGGGCCTGCCACTGGACACATCAACCCTTCGTATCCGGTATCTTTTTATTCAGTTTTTAAATTGCAGTCAAGGCGTACTTTTCTTCGGGCCATATTGACCCGTGGTTGTTTGCCTCTCATAAGCCAGTTCAAAAATCGCTTCTCTGTAAAGTCAATCTAGAGAATTTTTTAAAAATTTTCTCATAGACTTTAAAGCCTTTTCAATGGAATAGCATACTGCCATTTTGCTGACACCTTCGACCTTTGCAATATCCGCCTGGCTCATGCCTAGAATGAAATGGGCATAGACACGTTTTGCCTGTTTATCCGGCAGATTGGATATGGCGGTATGAAGCTCCTGTATGGAAATTTTGCGTTCATACAGTTCATAGGGGGAGGGAGACACGAAAAGCGCTTCATGCTCGATTCCGTCATTTCGGTCAAGGGAGTAGTAGGCTTTGTGACGGTAAGTACGTAGACGATAGGCGGCCTCCTTGCGGTCAAATTCTTTGAGCAGTTCATACACCTCGTCAGGTACGTCAATAAAATTGTCGCTGGTATAAAACGGGTAATAGTCCCGGAGATTTATAATAGTCATGATGTCCTCCATTTCGATGTTGGGTGAATGAGTAACCGAAATAGAGGACGGCGGAGATCGACATAGGGGCTGTGCTTCGGGCCATGTTGACTTGAGCGTTTTACGTAAAAACATAAAAGCGCCCAGAGGGTGTGAAGCCGCACGGACGCAAAAAATCTTTTGTGATAAGATATGATATTTATCGTACCTATAGTTAAGAATACCTGGATGTAAAGTAGTTAATTTTTTGTGGATTAAAATTATAGAGACTATAAGGTATAAAAATAGTCACGGAGATACCTCCTAAATATTGTTTGTTACCGAAAACCAGCGATACTTTGGGATGAACAATATAAAAGAGAGCACTTTGATACTGCGAATATAAAAAAGCATATCGAAAGGCTATCCACCATGGAGAAAAGTCCTCTATGCAAGAATAGCCTGCAAACAAAGGACAAGGAAAAACACAAAAGCCGCCCTGAAAAAGGCGGCAAAGGTCAAAAATAATACATTGGAA
>CDYE01005297.1_pt1 | contig 13746 bp, 10 predicted proteins | sample 557661 | NCBI WGS metagenome assembly CDYE01 (sample SAMEA3182080, study PRJEB8094) | gut metagenome | biome: human; feature: gut; material: Stool; isolation source: human stools | place: Canada | collected 2012-11-08
GTGCGCCTTCAGGGACTCGAACCCTGGACAAATAGATTAAGAGTCTACTGCTCTACCAACTGAGCTAAAGGCGCATGCGATTCATTTGTTTCTTTAAGTGACACGTCCACTATTATAATGCGTTTTAAGAAAAATGTCAACATTTTTTTCGAAAAAAGTTAATTATCAAAAAAGTTAATTATCAAAAAGGCTTATCGAAAAAGTTCATTATTTACTGGGCGGAATCGCCGGGTATCCCCTTCCCCACAGATACCACCGGAGCCGGTGATGCCTGGGGGAGGGATTCCTCAGCCGGTTTATACAGCATTACAGCACTTCGACCAGGAATTCGCAGTAAGGATCGCCGTTGGCACAGCATTTTGTCTCTGTTACCCGGCAGGGTTTTCCCAGGGCGGTGGAGAACATGCCCGCAGCCGTACCTGCCTCGTACACGCATATTTTGGAATGTATATTGGGAAGGCCGTAACAGTCCGCGCATTCATAATGCCTGTAGACTGCGTGGGTTTCATCAGCTTCCACTACTTCCTCAAAGGCGTATCCGTCCCTCTGGGCAATGGGCTGGTTGCTTTCCATGATTTCCGGCAGTGTCTTTCCCCTGATTTGGTCCGAGGTGATGCTTTCTCCTATGATACGGGATATTTCATAGGCAGCCTCCTTCAGTTCCGGGTAAAACAGGAAGGTAAGGGTCTGACGTTCTCTCATATAATTAAAGGGCATATGGTCGCCCAGGCGGGGACGGATTTTCACCCCCTTTTTCTGGGCTGCGTATGCGTCCGCAAAGGAACGCATCACATAGGAATAATCATCAGCCATCTTTCTGGCGTGCTCTGTGTCTATCTGAATTTTACCCACGGTTACTCTCCTTTTTGGTAATAATGTTTTCCCGACGCAGCTGGCGCGGAGCTTTTCTTCCTGGCAAACAGCAGCACCACAAGGGTTAGTATATAGGGCAGCATCTGTACCAGCTGGGGAGGAATGTTGACTCCCTGCAGTCTGAACTGGAGGCTTTGGGCAAATCCGTACACCAGGCCTCCCAGCGCCACCCACAGCGGCTTCCAGTTTCCAAGTATCACCATGGACAGGGCGATATAACCTCTTCCTGATACCATGTCTTTGCTGAACATGTTGATATCTCCGATGGACAGGTAGGCTCCGCCTATGGCGGCAAGCATGCCGCTGGCCATGACGCAGAGATACTGCATTTTATATACGTTGACTCCCATGGTGCCCGCCATCTCGGGGTTTTCTCCGATGACCAGGATTCTCAGACCGGCCGGTGTCCTGTATAAGAGGAACCAGAGAAGAAAGACGCAGAGAACCAGGATGTAGAACAGGGGGGAAATGGTACCAATGATATCCCCAATGACAGGAATTTTTGAAATCACAGGCACACGCAGCATGCCCAGTCCCGCCACCATGCTGGACTTGCCCTTGGTGCCCCATATCATTTCCAGCAGGACAATGGTAATGCCGGAGGCAAAGATGTTGATGCCCACGCCTGCCAATACATGCTCGCATTTAAAGCCCACGGTCAGAGTCACCAGAACCAGACCCATGAGAATACCGGAGAGGGCGGCAAAGAGAAGGCCCATCCAGGCGCTGCCTGTCACATAGGAGCCCACCACTCCGAAGAAGCTTCCGATGAGCATGATGCCCTCCAGCCCCATATTGATGACTCCGGCCCGCTCTGACAGCATACCGGCCAGGGCGGCAAAGGAAATGGGTATGGCCACCCGGACCATGCCGGCTAACAGGGAAAGAATCTGTCCGCTCATGATGTCACCGCCTTCCTTCTTTTGTACAGATTTTGAATAGCAATTACGATTCCCGGTGTGGAGATAAACAGTATGATAAGGGCCTGGAGAACGGAGATGAACTCGCCGGGAATGTCCGTCATACGGTTCATGCTGGAGGCACCTGCGTTAAGGGCTCCGAACAACAGGGCCGATGCCAGGGTTCCCAGGGGCTGGTTGTGTCCCATGACCGCAATGGCGATACCGCTGAAGCCGTATCCTGTGGTCATGCCGGATATGTAATAACCTTGTACGCCCATAACTTCGCAGGCGCCGCCAATGCCTGCCAGGGCGCCGGAAATGAACATGGCTGCCAGCAGGTTTTTCTTATTGTTGATGCCGGCTGATTCCGCGGCAAATGGGCTGTCCCCTGTCGCCCGCATCTCATATCCCAGCTTTGTCTTGTAGAAAAGGACCCAAAACAGGAATACGGCAAGGAGGGCAATGAAGATGCCTGTGTTCAGCCTGGTATGGGCTACCAGGGATACCAGCCTTGCGCTGTCTTGTATCTCCTCTGTCCTTACCACCATTCCCTCTGATTTAAAGGGATTGTTCACCAGGTATTCCACCAGGTACAGAGCCACATAGTTCAGCATGATGGTGATGATGACTTCGCTTATCTGCAGCTTATTCTTAATCACAGCCGCCAGCATGGCCCATATGCCGCCGAAGATGGCAGCCACCAGAATACATACAGGTATGTGCAGGACGGCGGGCAGTCCCGTGATATAAGTGCCTGCCAGGGCAGCAGGCAGGGCGCCCGCCAGAATCTGCCCTTCTATACCGATATTGAAGATACCGGCCTTGGACGCCACTGCCATGGCCAGTCCTGCAAATATTAGGGGAATGGCTGTGCCGGCAGTTTGGGCCAGGTTATAGGTGCTGCCGAACGCGCCTCCCAGCATGGCGGAGTAAGCTTCCACCGGGGAATACCCTGCGGCTGCTATGATGATGCCCGCCAATACCAGGGAGATCAGGAAGGAAATCAAGGTAAATGCCATGGTACGGCTTTTCAGATATTTAATCATTGTCTGCTGCCTCCTTCCGGGCATTGCCTCCCAGCATATAATAGCCCAGTTCTGTTTTGGTAAATGCGCCGGTCTCCTTTTCGGCCACGACTCTGCCCTCATAGAGCACCGCAATGCGGTCGGCCAGCTTTATAACCTCATCCAGGTCAGCGGAGATCAGCAGGATGGCGGAACCTGAGTCCCTCATCTGCATGAGATGCTGGTGGATGTATTCGATTGCTCCGATATCCACGCCTCTGGTGGGCTGGGCAGCCACAATAATGTTGGACTGGTGAAGGAGCGTGCGCCCGATGATCAGCTTCTGCTGGTTGCCCCCTGACAGGGAACTGGTGAGCTGGTCGATGCCGTCTGTCCTGACATCAAACTGTTTTATGGTGTCCCTGGCAACCTGTTTGATGCGCCTGATGTTCAGAAAGCCGTGTTTCACGTATTCGGGCCGGTAATGGTATCCCAGAATGAGGTTTTCCCAATTGGAAAATCCCTTTACAAAGCCGCGTTTGCCGCGCTCCTCCGGAATGTGGCCCACATAGTCCAGCATCCTGCGAGGAGAGATGGCGGAAACCGGCGGGGATCCGCAGCAGACCTGGCCTGTAAAATGATTCTCAATCCCTGTGACCACCTCAATGAGTTCGGTCTGTCCGTTTCCCTCCACGCCTGCAATGCCCAGTATCTCGCCTGCCCTGCATTCCAGGCTGATATCAGTGAGTACGGAGCGGCCCTTCTTTTTAAGGCAGATATTCTTAAGACCCAGCTTGACGGGGCCGGACCCATCGTAGGGAACCCGCTGTACATCAAAGGATATGGGTCGGCCTACCATGAGCTCAGCCAGCTTGTCTTCTGTGGCCTGGGCAGCCGGAAGGGAGGCGATGTTCTCTCCCCTGCGGAGTATGGTGATGTTATCCGCAATGGCCAGGGTCTCCTTAAGCTTGTGGGTAATAATGATGATGGTCCTGCCGTCCTTCTTTAGCTGCCTGAGCATGGCAAAGAGCTCCTGCACCTCCTGGGGGGTAAGGACCGCCGTGGGTTCGTCTAAAAGTATGATGGAAGATTCGTTGTAAAGGGCTTTGAGGATCTCCACCCGCTGTTTTTCTCCCACAGACAGGTTCTCTATCCTGCTTTCAGGATTCAGATCAAAGTGATACCGGCGGATGAGCGCATCCACCTTTTGGCGGGCTTTGCCGCGATCCAGTAAAATGCCTTTGCGCGGTTCATGGCCCAGGATGATGTTCTCCGTGATGGTGAGATTGCCTACCAGAACAAAATGCTGGTGGACCATGGATATGCCATAATCTATGGCGTCATGGGGCGAACGGATGGCTGCCGGGCTGCCGTTAATGAGAATCCGTCCCTTGTCGGCTTTATAAAGGCCGAACAAAATTTTCATCAAGGTGGTTTTGCCGGCGCCGTTCTCGCCTAAAAGGGAATGTATCTCGCCCTGTTCTACCTTGAGGGATACCTCCTTATTGGCATAGGAGCCGTGAAAGGTTTTGGTAATACCCTGCATCTCTATTGCATACATTGGGACCTCCCTGTGTGAAAGGAAAGGTGTTGCTTGTGGTAAGCAGCACCTTTCGCAGCCGGTTATTTAACTTCGTCTATGGTTGAAGGAACTGTGATCTCGCCGGAGATGATTTTATCCTTTGCGGTCTGGGCAGCGTCAAGGCTGGCAGGATCAATCTCTACCTTGGAACCTTCGTTGGTGATGCCCAGTGCGTCCTCCTTAAGTCCGGGTACCATGGTACCACCTTCAAGAGTACCATCTATGGCTGATTTGATGCCGTCCTTGATGACTACATCAATCTTGCGGATAGCCGATAACATGATGTGGTCCGGGTCGATGAGACACTGGTTTACATCTGCGCCGATGGCCTTAAAGGTTCCCTGCTGTGCAGCGTTGAACACGCCCAGTCCGGAACCGCCGGCAGCGGCAAAAATGACGTCAGCGCCTGCGTCTGCCTCAGCCAGTGCCAGTTCCTTGGCAGTGGTGGTATCGGCAAAGGAGCCTACATATTTGACAATTACCTCCACATCCGGGTTGGCAGCCTTGGCGCCGGCCATATACCCGGCCACGAAGATATTCTGGGATGGGCTGTCCACGCCAACCACCATGCCTATTTTGTTGGTCTTTGTGTTAAGGCCCGCAACAGTTCCCACCAGATATGTTTTCTCATTGTCCTTAAACAGGACGCTGGTCACGTTGTCACATCCTGTCACCTCGCCGTCCACGAACAGGTATCTCTGCTCCGGAAACTCGGAGGCCACCTTCTGGAGGGCTTCTACGGCATCAAAGCCGCCGCCGATGATCAGGTCGTATTTGCCGGATGCGGAGAGGTCGGTAAAGTTGGCTTCAAATTCAGATATTTCCTTGGGCTCCACCAGCTGATACTCGATTCCGTAATCAGCCTTGGCAGCTTCCACACCGGCCAGCATGCTGTCATTGAATCCGCCGTCTCCCAGTCCGCCGATGCCGATCATAAGGGCAACCTTGAAAGGCTCTGAGCCGCCGCTGGGGACGGTCTGACCGTCAGCCGGAGCTTTTGCATCTGCTTCCTTGGAGGCTGAGCTGTTGGAATCCGTTTCGCCGGAGTCTGCCGCTGTCTGGGTTCCTGCGTCTGGTGATGAAGCAGCCTTGCCCTGGCATCCGGCCAATGATACGGTCATGGCGGCTGTCAGCGCCAATGCTGTAAATAACTTTAAATGTTTCATGATAGTTTCCTCCTCTGTGTATACCCGCTACATGTCCAGGCGGTTCTGTACGGCCTTGGGCATCTCTATAATGTTTTCACCGCAGTGGCAGTTCATAGTCTCAGGATTGATGGCAGCCATGGCTTCCAGCATGACCTTTCCCACCACCGGTGCGCATTCCGAATAAATGTCAAAAATGGAGCGTTCCCAGTTGGGATTGATTCCCTCTGCCGAATTGCTGATAACATACAGGGCCGCGTAGCAGGCGCCGATGGCCCTGGCCAACGCCGCTTCCGGCATCATGGTCTGTCCGCACACATCGCAGTGATCCGCGTACATTTTCTGGATTTCAGCAGCTGACTCGAATCTGGGGGCTTCCGCAACGCCGTAGATGCCGGTGCGGAACACACGGCGGAATACGCCGGAGGCCTTTTCTAAAAGTATCCTGTGCAGGTCGGGACATATGATTTCCCTCATGCGCATGCTGTAGGGGGTGAATTTTCCCAGATAGGACACACGCTTTGTATAATCAATGAAATCCTGGGGACATATGATGTCGCCCGGCTCCAGCAGGGGATTGATGCCGCCGCCGCTGCCGTCTGCCAGTATGTATTTCACGCCGGCTTCCCTCAATGCCCAGAAAATGCGCTCGCTGGGAGTGTCATTGTAAGGTGAGAGTCCCTTCCAGCCGTGGAAAGGCACATAAAGTACCTGCCGGTTTTTGTGATCTGCCGTGATGGAGGCATCCATTTCGTACAGTTTCATGCAGGCGGTGACTCCAAACGGGGTTTCAAATTCCATGTCCCGTTTTAACAGGGTAATGCCTTCCATATTTAAATCTTCGGGAAATTCGCATCCCCAGGTTCCTGAGCCACCGATGTGGCAGTACATGGTCTTTGGTATTTCTTTGCAAATCATAACATTCCCTCACTTATATTTTATTTACCTAGGTTACCGTAATTCTATTAATCCCAAGGTGATTATTCAAGTGAGGGGGAGTCGAAAAGAATAGAAAAATGGAGATGCCCCTTGTATCTGTCTCATATTGAGACTATAATCTCATTATGAGATAAATGGGGGAAAGAAATGAAACGATCCGTATTAAGCGCTTGCGCAGCCATTGTGCAGAAGGAGATTGAATTTTATGCGGGATTTACCTGCCTGGAGTACGATGTGAACGATGAGAATACCATGAGAGTTGCGGGCACAGGCATTTTCAGGTCCATTATCTATGCCAATGAAAACCAGCCCTACAGCGCCATTGAACAGGCCAAGACGGACAGGAAGCCTGTATTTGTGAGAAACAGGAACAGCAGCATCTGCCGCAAATGCAGCACCAACCGCATCTGTACGGGAAAGGCAGAGGTGGTGGTGCCCTTGTATATCAGGCAGGCCTTTCTGGGAACTCTGTCCGTGCTGTGCTATGATGAGAAGATACACAAGGATATGCTGGAACATACAGAATATTATAAAAACCTGGCGGTTCATGTGGGACAGGTCATTACCAGGATTGCGGAGTCATACCTTCTTGAAGATGCCCTGCATGTGACGGAGCACGCCCTTTCCGACCTGGTGGATTCCATGGAGGACGGGGCTGTCCTGATAGAGAACCGGCGGGTGTCAAAGGTCAACAAGAATGCCCGGATCCAGATGCAGAGAATGGGGATAGGAGAGGAGCTGTTCCGGGAAACGGTGAAGGTCATTAAGAGAAGGAACAGCAACTGGCTGGATATGAGGGCGGAGAACAGGAGTATCCGCCTTCACGCAAAGCACCAGATTTTTGATTCTGAGTTCCTTATGGGAAAACGGCTGGAGTATGTTGTGCTGGAGCAGAATCTTGTGACGGAGCAGAGCTATTTCCAGGATGCCAGCAGGAATCTGTCTCTGGACTACTTTGAGGGAACCAGCGAGGTTCTGACGAAGATGAAAAAGAACGTGATGAAAATTTCGGAAATAAGCCGTTACATGGTCATACAGGGGGAGAGGGGACTGGGCAAGGAGATGTGGGTAAAGGCCATACATAACAGCGGGCGCTATGCCCAGCAGGAGCTGGTGATATTTGACTGCAATGCATTTTCGGACCTGAATTTTGCCAACCAGGTATTTGATGAGGAGACCGGCATATTCTGCGGCAGGGATATTACCGTGTGCTTAAAGGAGATTCCCAGGCTTCCTTACTGGCTTCAGCTAAAGCTGGCGGATAACATTACCCTGCTGGAAAACCACAACATCCGCCTCATTGCCACCACCCTGGAGGACCTGTCTAAGATGGCTGACCACAACGCGTTTTCCAAGCGTCTCTTTAACCTGTTTTATCCCGCTATCCTGTGTATTCCGCCAATCAGGGAGAGGGATATGGATATAGACTACTATATTCAGAAGTATCTGATTTACTATCAGGATTTTGAGAAAAAGAAGGTTGCCTGCAGCTCCAGGGCCCTTACCATGCTTAAGAACCATTCGTGGCCTGGCAATTTCAAACAGATGGAACAGGTCTTAAGCTACCTTATATCCATAAACACCAGCGGAATCATCACGGAAGAGGACGTGCTTCGGCTTCCTGATTTTAAACAGAACGACGGGCCCTTTAACCTGAAGGAGCAGGAACGGCAGCTGATACAGAAAGCGCTGCAGCGTTTTACAGGTCCCTACGGCAAGCAGGCCGCGGCAGATGCCCTGGGTATCAGCAAGGCTACGTTATACCGTAAGATACAGGAATACCGCCTGGATGAAGCATAGGACAGAGCGGGGGAGGACAACAAAAAAGTCCGACCCCGCAGCTTCCAATATCTGCAAAATCAGACCTTTTAGTGCGCCTTCAGGGACTCGAACCCTGGACAAATAGATTAAGAGTCTACTGCTCTACCAACTGAGCTAAAGGCGCATTTTTTTCATTTTGTTGTGCAGCTGTCTCAACAGCACGTTCGCCATTATATCGCCTAAAAAGCAAAATGTCAACACTTTTCGAGAAAAAATCTTTGGAAATTTTTTTGCCGGGAGTTTCATGGTTTTTAGCTGTGGCTCCTTTTGGAATCCCTGCGTCCGCGGCTGCCTGTTCCTGTGAGAAACAGACAGCTGCGGATGTGTCCTCTTTTGGGAGGTTATTTTTTATCCTTGTCCTTTTTGGCCTTGGCTGAACCGGAGCCCAGGAGTTTGCCGACTTCCTTAAAGGAACGGTTGAACCGGAGAGCCTGTTTGTTTAAGTCTGTCTTATCGCTGGTGGCCTGGAGCAGTTTTTTGGTGATTCCCGGAGGGAGTGCCATGCTGTCCGCCTCCTGATGGTATCCTTTACCTGTATTCTATGCCGGGTCCTGGCCGAAGGTTCCTGTCCGCCGGGCAATGAGCTTGCAGATGGGCTTGCCCTCGGAGGCGAATTTCATCTCATACTCTGTCATCACATTTCCTTCTGCCATGGGGCTGTTGTGAAGATCAAAGGTATACTCTGTAATCTCCCAGCCGGCATCTGGAATGGATTCCAGGGAATATTCAAACAGCCCGCGGTTATCTGTCTTGAATTCAACAACACCCTGGGGCGCCAGAATTTTGTCGTATACAGACATAAAGACAGGGGATGTGAGCCTTCGCTTGGCATGGCGGTCCTTTGGCCATGGATCTGAGAAGTTCAGGTATATCCGGTCCACCTCGCCGGGGGCAAAGATCTCCGCCATGTCCTTTGCGTCGATGCACATAAAATAAATATTTTCAAGGTCCATTTCGCTGCGTTTCTGAAGTCCCCGCAGAAGGACGCTGGAATAGCGCTCAATTCCAATATAGTTGATATCCGGGTTGGCGGATGCTTTTTCCATAATAAAACGGCCCTTACCCATTCCCACCTCGATTTCAAGGGGATGGCTGCCGCCGAATACCTGGTTCCATGTGCCGCGGTGCTGTTCCGGCTCCTGAATGACAAATGGGCTGGAGGCAATGGTTTCCTCGGCACCCTGGATGTGGCGTAATCGCATGTGTTTCATCCTTTCGTGAATATAGTTGCTGCAGGCCTTATTTTAACATTCAAAAGATGCATTTGCAACAAAATTTACTTTTTTCTTATTTTTCTGATTTTTTATAATTAATAGTGCAAAATTAGCAAAAATCTAGTATACTATACATAATAGGCGGATATCTGCGATACTAAGGAGGAAGGCTTATGTCGAATGTGGAGCGGACGACCAGCTGGCAGCAGATTCAGCAGGGCGTTAAGGAAGCAGAGCGATTAATTGCGCGCAAGGAATATAATCTTGTGATGGTCAGAGCCAGACAGGTTCTGGAATATATGGTAAGATGCATGGCTGAGAGAGCGTGTGTGGTGGAAGGGGATCTGTCCGATACCATAGACCAGCTGTACGAAGGCCAGTGGATTAACAAGGCCACCAAGGACAATTACCATACCATCCGTATACTGGGGAACAAGGCGGTTCATGAGGGGGATGACACGGCGTATGACGCCAACCAGGCATTCCAGCTGCTGACCCAGGAAGTGTATGTGTTTGCCAATGAATTTGCAGGAGGTTCGGGCGGCCGTCCGGTCAGAACGTCCTCGGCTGCAAGGAATACATCAGGGCGCCCGGCGCCCAGGCAGGGAACCGGCGGAGGCAGGAGCGCTTCCGGCAGGAACAGCCAGAGGGTACCTGCCAGGAATACCCGCAGCGGCCCGTCCCGCCAGGGCGGACCCAGGAAGAAGCGCAGACGGGTATCACCGGCAGCATACATACTGAGACTGCTGATTCCGGTGCTGCTGGTTATACTTCTGATTGTGGTTATCCGTGTTTTCACGTCGGATAAGGGCAAGGATGCAGATAAGACCACCACAGTTCCGACTGTGACCACTGCGCCTGTAGAGCCTGCACCTACGCTGCCGCCGGAACCTGAGACAGAGCCTGAGACAGAGCCGCCTGCAGAGACCTACAGGATTAAGGGAAGCAGTGTAAATGTCCGCAGCGAGCCATCTACCAGCGGCCGGATTCTGGTACAGCTGGGCAGCGGCACCGAGGTGGTGTACGTGAAGCGGTATGACAACGACTGGGCAGTCATTAACTACGATGGCCAGGAGGCGTATGTATCCAGCAAATATATTGAAAAGGTAGAACCCGTGGCGTCAACCGGGGGGGAGACTGAGGGCAGCGAGGCCCAGACAGCCAATTAGGCTCATGTATTTGTGAAAATTGTATAGGAAAAATTGGTAATTTTGGATGCAAAAAGAGGAAGAATTTAAAAAGTTCTTCCTCTTTTTGGCGTTTTGCAGTGGGGAAATTGTGAAAAATTAATTTTAAAACTAAAATACCTCTGGTTTTTTTCTAAAAAAGGAGTATCATGAAATGATATGAAAATATATAAGGAGGAGAGCTATGGATACTGTGATTAACCGTTTATCGGAAATCGAAGCAGCGGCCGGAGCCATTGTGGAAGAAGCGAATGCACGCAAGAAGGCATTTGCCGAGGAAATGGACGCAAAGACGGCTGCCTTTGATAAGAGTATGGAACAGGAAACGGCCCGCAGGATTGCAGAGATTCAGGAGAAGATGGAGGCGGACATGAACGGGCTCCTTGCAAAGCAGAAGACAGAATCAGAGGCCCTGCTTAAGGAGCTGGAAGATAATTATAACCGGCACCATGAAGAATATGCAGAGGCTCTGTTCCAGAAGATGATAAAGGGGTGAGATTATGGGCAGCCTGATTGCTTACAGCGGCATTGCCACCAAGGTGAAGGCAATGGAACGCTGGCGTATAAAAGATGAGCAGTTCCTTGAGATGGCGGCCCTGGAAACCGTACCGGATGCAGTGCAGTACCTGCGTGCCTTTCTGCCTTACCGCGAGATATTCGGCCAGGTGGAGGACAAGGATCTGCACAGGGGAAACATTGAGCAGCATCTGAATCTGTCCCAGTACAGGGATTTTGCAAAGCTTTACCAGTTTGCCAATATAAAGCAGAGGCGTTTCCTGGACCTGTACTTCATGCATTATGAGATTACCATTCTAAAGACCTGTCTGAGAAATGCGGCAGGCCACAGGGAACAGAGGCAGGACCTTTCCATGTTCCGTGATTTCTTTGAGAGGCATTCCGCCCTTGACCTGATCACGCTTTCCCAGTCCCAAAGCATGGAAGAGTTCATAGGGAATCTGAAGGGGTCCGTGTATTACGGCCCGTTGTACCAGATGCAGCAGAACGGCAGGGTAACCCTTCCGGCCTGTGAGACAGCCCTGGATATGCTGTATTTCAGGTCCATGTGGAAGATTAAGGACAAGTACCTGTCAAAGAACGAGCAGAAGATAATCGCCCAGTGTTTCGGCACCAGGATGGATATGCTGAACCTCCAGTGGATTTGCCGTTCCAAAAAGTTTTACCAGCTGGAGCCAGGGGAGATATACGCCATGCTGATTCCCATACAGCTCCATCTGACCAGAAAAGAGATTAACCGGATGGTGGAGGCGGAGAATCTGGATATACTATACGGACTCATAGGAGCGAGCTGGTACGGCAGGACTGGCCTGGTCCATCTGGACCAAGATCAGGATCTGGACCATCTGGCCCACGATATAATAGACAGGATTTACCTGAAGACAAGCAGAAAAGACCCATACTCCATCGCCATACTGAATTCCTATCTCTACTTTAAGGAGAGGGAAATCCAGCGTATCATCACTACTATTGAGAAGATACGTTATGGGCTGGGAGCAAGTTGACTAAAGGGGGTTAAGACGTGATTGAGAAGATGAAGTTCTTAAGTATTACCGGCCCTAAGGAGGATATTGACCGGGTGGTGGACACTTATCTGTCAAGATATGAGATCCACCTGGAAAATGCCCTGTCGGAGCTTAAGACAGTAAAAGACCTGAGGCCTTATATTGAAACGAATCCATATAAGGATGTGCTGGAAAAGGCCCAGGGGCTGGTGGAAAGCTATCATGACCTGATAACGGACCAGACGGGCCGGAACATGAAGCTGGAGGAGGCCGTTGAGGTTATTAACAGCCTTGACACCCAGCTTAAGGAACTGACAGACCAAAAGAACGTCCTGGTGCACCAGCGGGACGAGTTAAAGGCTTCCAGGGACAGGGTTATACCCTTTGCAGGGCTTAACTACAATGTGAAGGAGATACTTAAGTTCCGTTTCATGAAGTTCCGTTTCGGACGTATTTCCAGGGAATATTATGAGAAATTCTCATCCTATGTGTATGAGACCATAGACACGGTTATGTTCAAATGCGAGGAGGAGGGAGACTATGTATGGGTGGTCTACTTTGTGCCGGAGAGCCTGGCGGACAAGATTGACGCCATCTATGCATCCATGCATTTTGAGCGGTGTTTCCTTCCGGATGAGTACGAGGGCACTCCTGTGGAGGCAGGACATGTACTGGACGACAGGATAGGAAGCCTTCAGAAGGAGATAGACGAGGCGGACAGGAATATCGTGGAGGCCATGAGCAGCAGGAAGGACGAGTTTGCCGCTGCCTTAAGGCGCATCAGGACATTTTCAACCAACTTTGATGTGAGGAAAATGGCTGCCGTCACCAAGCATGACACCCATAACTTTTACATCCTGTGCGGATGGATGACGGAGAATGATGCAAAGAGGTTCCAGAAGGAAATCGAACGGGACAGCGATACCTTCTGTATTATCGAGGACGACCACAACAACATCATGAGCACTCCTCCCACCAAGATGAAGAATCCGGGGCTGTTTAGGCCCTTTGAGATGTATGTGGAGATGTACGGGCTGCCATCCTATAATGAGCTGGACCCCACCATACTGATTGGCATTACGTATTCCATTTTGTTTGGTTTCATGTTCGGGGACGCCGGGCAGGGACTGTGCCTGCTGATTGGAGGATTTCTGCTGTACCGGTTTAAGAAGATACGTCTGGCAGGAATCATTTCCTGCTGCGGCGTGTTCTCCACCATATTCGGACTGCTCTTCGGAAGCGTCTTTGGATTTGAGGATATCATAGATGCTGTGTGGCTCAGGCCCCAGGAGGCCATGACAGATCTGCCCTTTATCGGCAGGCTGAACACGGTATTTGTGGTGGCGGTTGCCATTGGAATGGGAATCATCCTTTTATGCATGATTCTCAATATCATCAACAGCCTGAGAACCCATGATGTGGAGAAGGCGTATTTTGACACAAACGGCGTGGCCGGGCTGGTATTCTATTTTGCCCTGGCATCCGTGATTGTACTGTATATGACCGGAAATCCGCTTCCCGCCACCGTGATTCTGGTAATCATGTTCCTGATTCCGCTT